>BNJU01000829.1_pt1 | contig 201252 bp, 343 predicted proteins | sample 8539281 | NCBI WGS metagenome assembly BNJU01 (sample SAMD00202456, study PRJDB9452) | human saliva metagenome | isolation source: human saliva | place: Japan | reverse complement strand
GGATTCGATGGCTAGAGGGCAAGCGTGGGGAATTTATGGTATTCCGCCAAATGTACGCTATACCCATAACATGGATCACATTCTTACTTCAAAGGCAGGTATGTTAGAATACTTCCAAATCGTTTCACCAAAGATCACGTGTTATTGATTTGATTTTCAGCGGATGGTTTAACCAGTCCAAAGATTCTTCAGCTGCCGCCACTGCGGTCTGCGGTATTTAGAGATGCCATTTTGAAAATGATCCGATGCCTGAAGTTTATGAACATGCTGGAGCGGTTATTCAAGATCTTGATGCAAAATTATGCCAACAAAGAAACAAAGCCAGGTCGTTATTTTGGAACAGGCGTTCATTCTGGCATTCGGGAAAGAGCGGATGAAGGAAACATCTGGCGATTACTAATATGATGGAATATTTATCGTCAATTAAAACAATGAATTTCACAGAGGAGGAAAATATGAGCACACCAAATATTGGTCGCGACTAGAATCGATGAAAGGTTGGTTCATGGTCGGCGCTTTGCGGCAAAACATTGAAAGTTAACACCGTGATTGTCGCTAACGATGGTTAGTGAGGATCATGTCGCAACACGATGAAAAACAGCTTACCAAAGAGCTGGCTGTTCGATCTTTAGCATTCAAAAGTGACGATATCATCACAAAGCCAGTCTCACCAAACGATCTTCTTGGTGATTATGATCAGGCATGCCTTAAAACTGGCAGAGGGGCACCGGTTAAACGAAAAGAAGGATATCCAGATAAATGGTTAAAATGATTTCACCGACCTGAGAATCAGTGACAAAATTACCCAGCGATGAGAGGTGGAAAGAAATGATGGTGAAAATCATGATTGATCCGTTTGTTCAATTGGCTGCGACCAGCGTTTCGTTATTCCCGGTGTTATTCGATTTTCACAAACCAAAAGCATGGTTTTGCTTTTGGTGTTGGTTTGATTCGAATGACATCCCAACGGCTTTAAAGGGAAAATGCTGAATTACTTTATGGATCGGCGTTGGGGGCAGGTGAACAGTTCCTCCAACCAACGCTGACCTGGTATTATTGGTGTTTCTTTGATGGCAATATAGTTCCTGGTGTAAATACCAGAATCCGCTTTTATCGCTTTCGATTCCATTGCGTAGTGATTCTTGCTAAACGGCTTACGTACGTTCGCTGGTGTGGACCAAACTGCTACAAAGCCTAAGAAACAAATTTCAGATTCCGTTACACGCCAACGCAATGTTGTATTATCTGCCGGTTTTATTTTAGCACGGGAGCGGTCCATGGAATGATACAATGTTGTGAAGTTATCCACCAATTCGTTGAAGGGATTTCCGTCAGTAGCTGGTGGTAAGAAAGTTACCAGCCATTGGTTCGCTATGATCATGACAGCATGTTAAAGAAGGAATTATCCATTCGCTATTCTTGGTTACATCTTAGCGTTTATTTGCAAAGATGCCTGTTATGGAATTGCTTTTAGCTGGAGCTTGTTTCATATCAAGTACTACAATGATTCCAATAAGCTACAAACAGAAAACGGAAATGGAGAAGAACACGATGACTGGATTTCTAGCAAATGACGAAGGCTGATTATACAAAGACCACATTGCGTGCCTATTTTTACAAAATGCATTTAATTATCGAACTATCAAGGTTTAGATATGTTTATCATGTATCCTGCTTTTAAGAAAAATGTATGGAGATGATCAAGCCAATTGGCTGTGTGAATTGAAAATAACCGAATTCTATAACACCAACCAAACTTTACCATTTGTAACCTCCATTCATTTAGCAATGGCTGATAACGGTTATGAATACGAAGAGGTTCGCGGCATCAAGATGGCTTTGAATGGGACCTTTAGCCGGATTATGACTTCTTTATCACAATTCTGTATTGCTCCATTGTTCTCAACTATTTTGCTTCTATGGCTATGCAAGGTTTTTAGTTTAGCTCCATTATTATTCTGATGGCTGAAATGCTACTTTATTAGCGATCGTTAATTACAGGGTAAGGACGTAAACTTGGTACCGATATGATTGATAAATTATCCAGCCAAATGGGAACTATTTCTGAAGCAGCCAGCATGATTGGTGTGACTGCTGCTGGCCTGCGTTGCCATTCGTGAAGATGAATGTAAAAGTTTTAGCAGCCGGCTTAAGTTCAACAAGGTAAAAACAATCAACAGTGAATATTCAGCCATGTTGGATAAAGTAGCTCCTGCCTTATTACTGAAAAAAGCCATACATTGTTGATGGCTTATCTCATCAAGAAGAAGGGGATGATCACTCATAAAATTGGTTTTGATTACTGTTCTTGGTAATGCCCTTAGTTTCTGTGGTATTTGAAATATCTATCCTCATGAAGCAACTGTAAGTATTAAGCCTTTTTTCTTTATTGCATATGAAAAATAGTTGAAAAATTTTGGACGAAATAATCGTCCGAAAGAAAAATAAAAAAAGTAACTGTTTTAAGGATGAAAGGGTGCGGATATGCTAAGCGTCTTTTAACCACACTATATTCGATAGCATGGGATATGGAATGTTGTTTACATATACCCTAGATCCTATGGATTGGTTATTTATCCCAATGGCGATGAAGAATGGTGCTTTATGTTAAATCGAATGGATTACTTCAAAGACGAAAGGCACTAGCTACCCAGATGACAAAAGATACACTACTTATTGAAAGCAAAGAATGGATGATTCTATGGGTGAAAGATCATCCTAAGATGACAATAGATTCTACTCGAAATGACTGGATACGGGATTCGTTTATTGAATTTTTTATGAATTACTTCCTTTATCTTAGAGTTTTGATATGCTAAATAAAGAAGAACTGAAATGCTTTCTTTGTATACGAAAAACAAGCTTTATATTTAAAAAGAGTATAAAGCCAAATATACCTTGAGTAACTGGGAAGTATACAGATTGCTTCTTTATTGATTGTTTTACCATTATTTGAAGAATTAACAGAAGAACTGAATTGGGCTTTGGAAGAATTCTAAAAAATCAGTTACGAATACAGATTTATCCAGATGGTATGTATTGGGAACAATCAACCACAAACATGTTGAAGTGTTAAATAGTTCTCAAAAGGTCTACTAATATGTAGAATTAGAAACAGAGTTAAAGAGATTATTAGCTTACTCTATTTTCACGCGACCAATGCTTGTTAGCTAGATAACCCAAAAATAAAATAGAAGCTCATGGGGATAGTGATGAAGTTTCTATCGATGATGTGTTGTTGTCTGGCTTTTTCTACTTCAAAAAAAGAAGATTTAAGTTTGTTCATGGATAGAAGGAGGTCTTTTAGTTTTGGTCAGATATCAAAGATTTTTATGTTAACCAAATGGGCAAGAAATGACTCGGCGATATTACGGATGGTGATTATTCGGGTATTTATACCATTCGTAGTTCTTGGACCATCGGCTAATTACTTGATGTTTTTAAATAGTTCTTTGGGTGTATTTATATAAGATAATTTACACTTCTTGCTTATTTTTAGTGGTGTCGATTGTGATCGATACAGGACGTTATACATACCGAGAAGATTGTGAATTAAGACCCTCTTTAAAAATCTCAAAGAAGCCATATCATGTTTTATTGCGGATGAAAAAGAAAATTGTTCTGCTGACGTAGTTATCTCACACAGCTTTTGCGAAGGTTGCTAACTTTTGTTCAACATGTAGGTGAGTTTCATTATTTAGAAGGAACGATTTTATCTGAAAACTTTGAAGTATGGACAAGGAAATCGTATTTATAGAAGAGGGATTGCTTGTATTGATCAGGTACATTACCAGGTAGACATATTCCGCAAAGTCAATCTTCCACTTTGATCCAAGTATTACTTTAGAGGAAGTTTTGTTTCGGCACCGGTTCTCTGACTTTTAAAAAAGGAGTTTGTTCCAAAGCGTATAATCAATCAGAAAATCATCTGGTGGCGCAACTTGATCATGATTTTTAAAGAAGAGGAGAATTTGGCGACTGTTTTTATCCGCCTGATACAAAGATTCATCAGGTGAATATTCAACAAGGGATCATTCAACGCTTTCTGATAAACAAGATTAGCGTATACGATTGAGCGAAAGAATGGAATCGTTATACGATTGTTCTTTGTAAGAAGAGATTTTATCATGATTCAAAATTTTATTTTGTCAAATATTCCGTTTGCTGTGCCAAAGCTATCGTCATTCGCGAAAACAAAGTACCATAAGAAGTTAAGTAAAGATGTTGTATTATAAGTCTAATTGAAGAAAGGTTTTGGTGAGTGAAAAACAACAATTACAGAAAATTAAGCGAAAAGCAACACTTCCAAAACAACTGCTTTTTATTTAAACGGGAAATGGATAAAATGTCAGAAGAACAAAAATTGAATTGAAAAAGTTGGTTATGAAACAAACTACCATCCTGTGCATATGGCTGTTCTTAAGTTCGAAACACACGCACTTGATAGGTGTTACGCTGGAAATATTACTAACACTTTGCTAACCAATTGTAAAGGTATTGATGATTTTTCTCTCGAATGGAGTACTATCAACTGATTGTTGGAAATAGTAATATGATTTGAAATTGAGAAAATTGTTCATCGAATGTTATCGATGGGGTATGATTTTAAGGTTCAGCCTTCACGTCGTTTCTCTCTTCTTTAACGAAAATTAAGGAAAAGGGAAAGAAGTGTTTTTATTGATTCATGCTTCTATGGAAGATGCAGTGCGGGTCAAGACCAATAATTACGAGGCGGTTTCTTAAGTTTGGATTTTAAAGTACGTTGATTCTCAATATGATGAATTTATGATGATTACTGCAAACTTAAAAAGTTTTAAGCACCCGAATGGAACGTGTAAAAGGGCTTCTGAAGATGCTTTGAATTTGAAAAAAATTATCTTGAAAACGAAAATTGTGGATGGCGATACCACAGAAGATCTTCAAAATTGATTGAAGGTGAATTGAAATTTTGGTAAAAACCTTAATTTTTGAACGTTTTTATTGTCAGAGGGTGCTGGCGATGAGAACTATCGTACTTAATGCCGGAACCATTGGCTTGATTGGTTTTTATTAATACGAATGGACTACTTTATCCGCTCCTTCCGTTACGACCGCCATTGTTCAACTGGTACATAATAAGTTATCAATCGGCTAAAATTTAATAGATGCAATTGAAAAGAAGGCAGAGGAGTGTCCAACCAAATTTTAGCTTGTGAAATCTACTGGCACGAATCAACATTATAGTTAGAAAAGCAAAGAGACAACTGCTATGGTTATGGGTTGTCTTTGATTTGCTTAAAGTCGCAAGGCAATCAGGACGTTATTTCAGAGAAGGTTTGAAAACCGGTCTTAGAAGAGGTAATAGATGAAATGCAAATGGAAACCGTTTGACCAGCTATTTCACCAGCATTGCTTAATATTGATTCCTTTGCTCTAAAGAGGCACCAATGTTTTTTGATAAATCAGAAATAACAGCTCATAAGTCGGATGGCTTCATCTGTGGGTAACCAATAAGAATCAGGTTTTTAATGACTAAAGTACACCTTTTGTGGTTTGAGAAACATTCAAAAGCTAAAATATCATCATTTTCATAGATCGTAGGCTGAATTTTCCGGATACAATATCACAAAATAAACACATATTATTTCTAGTGTCCTGGAACCAAAGATTGAGGGTAATCAGATTTGCCACATCATAAATACCTTTTGTCATAAACATGGAATTGATACTTTGTGAAAGAAAATAAGCAGTGGAATCAGAAGTGATTTTATCATCTTTCTTAAAGATTTGGATGATTGCTTGCTGTATTACTGTCTTGAATGTAACTTTACCCGTTAAACTTGCACCATCTGAACTTCTTACCATAGTCCACCTATTTTTTCATCTTGTGACTGTACTGCATTTCGAATGAGGGAGTCAATCTGTTTGAGTCAAGAGTGAAAATTTGTTTGATAAATTTGTTGAAGCTTTTGTGGCTTTGCTGCTTTTTCAACAGCAGTTCCTTTAATTTCAGCTAAAGCCTCTGGCGTCTTTAGCGGTAGGGAAACTTAGGACCGTTGCCTGTACGGGTGCTGATATTTTTAACACAGTAGCATAGTGCATTAATGTATTTTTCGCTTAATTTGAGTTACAGTGGTTGGAACTATGTTATTCATACGTCTCACCCACCATTCTTAAGTAAGAAGCGAAACTATCGCCATATAATTTCTTGTAGTTAGCTAACGTTTTGGCTTTTTTCATATCATTAACAGGAACTTCTTTTCAGAAATTTTCTTTTTAAGGCCATAGAGTTTGCTATATCACCGGTAGATTTTTTTCACAAAAGCATAAAGAGAACCTTTAGTTAATCTCTTCACCTGCGATGGTTAATAATGTATTTTAAAATCTTTAATTTGGTAACAGCATCGCTACATCCGGCTAAAGCAATCACAGTCACTAACGAAAAGCGATTTTTTGAATGGTTTTCATATTTATTCCTACTTTCACACACCATGAAGACGTAGCTCTTGTTTTCTAATTTTATTACCCTTTAAAGTCAACGCCTACTTTTTTCCTAAATAGTCGGATTGTTTAAAGTGTTATTATAAGTGAACTAATTGTAAGAATGGATCATTCTGGCGTTTAAAAGCGGAAAAGGGTTTCGCTGTTGTGGCATCTGCCTCAATCTTGTAAGAAGCCAAAATAGATGAATAAATCCATTTGCTGGATCTCTCCTTTCATTTAAAGCCAGAGAAGCTTCCAAGAAAGAAGAGTCTCAATTTGAGGTATTCTTATCAATAATCCCTAACTTTATCACGCCTTGGTACGCTGTCAGTGTCTTCTGTATGCTTTGGCGGCAACTTTGGAGTATGCCATGCCTCGCCTTTAATATCTACAGCATCCATTTTGGCCTTTTCTGCGGTAGGTGTTTTTACTTGCTTTTTGGCATTGTCAAATCTTTATTAAAAAGTCATAAGAAATTTCCACGACCCTTTCAACTTATCAAATGTTTTTAGCACAATCTCGCCGCACCTTTTGAAATTTTCTGTTGATTAATCGCGTATTCTTCTAAATCGGTATAGCCGGTTGGTTGTAAATCTGTTTTTAAATGCTTCACGACTTAGAACCATATTGTTGTTCATAACGAGAAATGATATTTTTCTTTTGGGCAAGTGAGATATCTTTCATCTCGTTGGTTGTTTTGATGGCAGCGTCAGCTACCTTTGTTTAAAAAGGGTTGCAATGGCTGCTTTTCCAGATAAACGATAGAGTTCACAGTCAGTAGAGTCAATATGGTTGTATGACTCATTATCAATGGAGAAAACAACGTCTCTCACCATTCGTTTTCTTCCCTTTTAGTCTTTCCTTTATCGTATCATACAATGGTGTAAGTAGAGATGCCGATAAAAATACAACGATCATGACTACAAACCAGTTCTTTTTATTTCACCCACAGGAGCCTCCTTGTAACTCTGTATTATAAGGGAAAACACGACTTATCAAACAATCATCTACCAAGGCAAAATGAAGGAACAATGCTATACTCTCCACTCGAGGAGACTTATGAAAAACTAGAAATTAAAAATTTGTACAGTTTCTGCTGGAAACAAAGAATATACAAAAGGTATTGGATTTGACGCTCGTGAAAATGAAGTACGCGTTGATGGGGCCTAATGGAAATGGGAAGTCAACGTTATTAGCTACGATTATGGGAAATCCAAATTATACCATTTGATCAGAAGGTCTCTATTTTCTATGATGGTAAAGGATGTATCAGCCATGACGGTGAATGAACGTTCAATTGCCGGTTTATTCTTAGCTATGCAATATCCACAAGAAGTTCCCGGGGTCACTAATTCTGATTTTTTAAGAGCGGCGATGAATGTTCGTCGTGAACAACCGGTACCGTTGTTTACCTTTATTAAAACCATGGAAAAAACCATCCAAGATTTACAAATGAAAGAAGATTTTAGCCCATCGCTGAATGAGGGTTTTCGCGGTGGAGAAAGAAAAGAAAATGAAATCGTTCTCAAATGGGAAATGTTGCGACCAAGTTTATCGATGTTGGATGAAGTCGATTCAGGCTTAGATGTAGATGCTATGCGGGTAGTTGCAGGATTAATCAACTCGTCAAGCAGTGAATGTCTTTGACTGTTTCTCATTACGATCAGTTTCTTTAACGACGATTGGTTTCACCATAACATGTATTGATTGATCTGGAAAGATTGCGATCTGCATGAGATGGGACTCTAGCTCGTCGTATTGACTCTGGAAGCGTTGGTGATTGGGTCTCATGAAAAATATGATTATACCGCCGTGGAAAATTTGAAATCAAAAAGTAGAAGCCAAGATCGGTTCTGGTCGTTGTGCTGTAAAAGAAACGACGCTAGTTAGGAGAAGGAAATGATCCTCGTTCGTTCTGATGCTGAAATTGTTTGAAGAAGCTATTGACCGAAATATGCGACACCGATCGGGATGTTGAACTTCTCTTTTGAGAAAAATCATAGCGGAAAAATGCACAAGTTTTTATTCGCTTAAAAAGGCTGGAAAGTTTCATTTTAGGGACATTTAACTCACGCCAACAGTTCGACTTTGTTGTTTGGTTTGGAATTGTTTAAACAACTCCATTGAAACACAAGAGCATCACGAAGTAATGGCTGATGCAAAGGCACATGTTTTCAGGCAGAATTATCTCAAAACAGGAAGCAAACGCGATGCTGGATGGCTTTACGTGAGCCAAAATGCCCATGGTCTGGTAGGAAGCCTCTGCTTTGGTGTCGAATCATGACATCGGTTCAAAATGTGGTTAACTGAAGCGCCACATACCTTAGGTGAAACTCAAAATCTATGCGGTTGTTTTAAAGGTGGAGATTTATATATAGATGTTATTGGTAAAATTGTTACGGATCTTTCAAGTCACAATCCCACCAACAATCCAGAGCGATGTGCTTTGAAGAAGGACAAAAGAGTACCATTATTCCGGAATTACCTATTGATGAGAATGATGCAAGCTTCACATGCAATGACCATCGGACGTATGTGGATGCTGAAACAATGCCGATTCTGTCAAAGTCGCGGTTTAACGGCTAAACAATCCACCGCTTTTAATTGCTCGCGGTTACTCCACAATCCAATATGACACACTTTTTAAAATGATGTAAGGAATCTTCGAACCAGAAACTAAGTGGAAGAATTAGAAAGTGAGTTGGCTCTATTTATGATGGATGAGTCGATACGGCTCGCCACTCTGGATGCTTTCCAAAATCATCCGGAATTGATTTATTTGGATAACGGTGCACGACCCATAAACCGTATTCTGTGATTCAGTCCATTCTTCTTTACTACTATGGATTTAAATTCTAATGGAAAGAGGAGATTATGAAACAGCGGTAAAGCGGACTGCATGCATGAGTCTGCACGACGTAAAGAAGCGAAATCTGATTCATGCCAAATCGGATGGAGAAATTGTATTTACAGCCAATGCGACCGCTCTTTGAATCAAATTGCATATGGTCTCAGCAAACAACTTCAGCCAAAAGACGTGTGCGTTTATATTATCGAAAGGGCACGCTCAAATGTAAGGTGCCTTGGTTTCGCTTTGCAGGAAGAATTAGGTATTGAAGTAGAGACTTCCAGTGGATGAGAGGTGGAAAGTTCGGTTGGATCAGATTTCTTTTGAAAGAAAAATACGAAGGCTGCTCGGTTTGAGTTGACGTACGAACGTCTGAGGAACGATTCAACCAACTCAGCGAATTAGCACAACTGGCTCATGAAGTGCTATGATGGTTGTCGGCTGCGGCACAAAACAATCGCTCACCATCCAACAGACGTGCATTTAGATGTGGGATTATATTGCTCAAGCCATAAGATGCATGGTCCAATCGCGTTGGAGTTTATATGGAAAGAAACACCCTTTAGAGGCTTTGGATCCACAGTTCTTGGTGGAGGTATGAACGTCGTTTCTATCGAAAAGGACAAGTGGAATCTAAAGCATGTCTATATAAGTTTGAAGCTGACATCAAATATTGAAAGGTGTGGATTGGTTTGGGAGCAGCTCAGGTGATTTTTATTGAGTGTCGGACGGACGAAATTGAGGCCTATGTGAAAAGAATTAAGGACTTATTTTTAAGGATCAAGTAAGAAAATCGATTTGATGGAAGCGCATAAACCATAGTGGCCCAATCACTTTTAATGTGAAGGGAATATTTGCGCAAGATGTGGTGCAGGCATTTGGCCCATCATCATATTGCTGTTCGTTCGGGAAACCATTGTGCCACCATCATTGCATCATATTATTGGTACGATCAATCCGCACGAGCTTCTTTTAGCTAGATCTATAACAATAGAGAAGAGAGATTGATCGATTTGTAAAAGTGCGGATGCGTGAAATCAGTCTTGAAAAGCTGACAACTGATATCTTTTTAAGGAGAAAGTATGGGAAATTTAGAACATCGAGATCAACCGGAAGTGTTGCAGGGAATTGATTTTAGATCATTACCAATATCCTCATCATCACAAATTAATAGCACCTTATCAGTCAGTTCATAAAGCGAGCGATAGTTGTATTGATGATATTACTGTGGTGCTAAGGCTAAAGCAGGCATCATCTCAGGCATCACTTTAAGGAGAAGCTCAGTTATCTCACGGCTTCCACTTTCTATGATGGCAGACTTAGTCGGATCGGGGAAAACCAAAAGAAGAAGCGTATTGATAGAGAATTTTTACATATGGTTCCTGAAGCAGTTTGGCGATCCAGATTCTATAGGAGGAGGCAATCGCCTTGAAAATGTGTATCGTCAAGCGAATCGGATTAAAACAAAGCACAATCGGTTGGTCTGCATTGCAGGAAATATTGGAAAGTGAGGATGAACCGGATGAAAAATAGAGAAGAAGTCTTGTCATCCCAAGATCACTATAAATACGGTTTTCACGATGAACGTGACCAGTATTATTGATACAGGAAAGGGAATCAGTGAAGAGATTGTCCAAACTCAAAGCTCGACAAGTGAACCGGAAATGGATGTGTGAGAATTCAAGCTTTCCATATTTTTGAAAAATTATCACTACCGAAGTGGGGACCGGATCTACAAGTATATTGGATTTTCAAGATTTTAATCTATTTTAGACGGTTTCTAATGAAACTGGAAAAATCTGGCAGGATGTCCCGGAAGAAGTGACACGTCGAAAATTGGGTATTCCTCAAGCGGAAAGAGAATTTTTGGCCGGAGTGACGACAATCATATGAATCGAAGCGGTGTATCATCCAGCGCAGCGAAGTCGGGAAGAAAAAGAGGTGATTTTCCTTGATATTGACTGGCTTTGAAAGAACATCCGGATCTTTTAAAAATATTTTCGGAACCATTGTTTCAGCTGATGGTTAACAAGGTTAGCTGCGTTGAACTCAGCCGTTTGGTCAGGAGGTAGTTCAGCTTATGTGCCACCTGGTGTCAAGCTGGAAAACCTTTGCAATCGTATTTTCGCATCAATTCAGAATCTATGGGACACGTTTGAACGATCCAATATCATTGTGATGATGGAGCTGAAATTTCTATGTGGGAAGGCTGTACAGCTCCACAATATTCTCAAGGACCCTTTACATGCGGCAGTTGTAGAAGTTTTTGTTGAAAATTGTTATGTCGCTATTCTTCCGGTAAAACTGGTCGGCAATATTTTGAACTGCCGGCCAGAAAAGAGCGAAAGTGAAGAAGATGACCAATGGAATGGATTGATGGCAATATAGGCTCGTATTACGATGGAAATATCCTTCTTGTATTTAGCTGGAGCAAGGCACCGGGGTCTTGTATATCTATTGCGTGGGTCTGCAAAATCACTTTCAAGACCAGCCAAATGACCATGGCTCCTGATACGTAAGTCTCTATTATTTCAAAGTCTGTTTCAAGAAATGGCGGTGTTACGAACTTTCGAGATGAAATTAGAATTTTACCACAAGCAGATCAAAGGAATCGCATATTGAATGCGATACATTGATTTTAGACAACTCGGTCTAAATCGGACATGATTCCGGTGGATAATTAATCTAAATAGCTTCATTCTGTATTGGAGCATGGCTAAGGTTTCCAAGATTTCAGAAGATCACTATTTTATTTAATGTCACGTGGATTGAGTGAAGAGCAGGCAACGGAAATGATTGTGATGGGCTTTTTAATCCATTTGGTCAGAGGAGTTACCGTCGGCGCTTGGTAAGTCTGAATCAGCTATTAGTTGATATGTTCCATGGAGGATCAGCTGTGAAAGAGGTCAAAAGAAGGCTCTAAGTGCAAAACAGCATCAATATAGTCAAATCATTCAAGAAAAGTATTAACTTGGATGAAAGGAACAAAGCACGTTTTACATCAACGGTTGTGAAGAAACAACCCTTTTGTGCTAAAAAGGATTTTAGCAGCCAGCAGAAAAAGGAACCTTTGTTTTATCCCTATGATTCAAATTTAGCAGAAGGGTTTGATGGCATTTAGAACCAACAGGTGGATCTTTCCCAGCCATCCAAGAGGATGGATCTGCTTGAGTGCTGGTTTGTATGCTTTTGATCAAAAAGGAACGATCGATGGTTATGGTGAGTGATATTACGACATGGCTTTGTAAAGATGCTGTCATCGAAAATCGGCTAGCTTTTTCAAGAACAAGAAGTAGATCAGATAGAAAGCGAGCCATGATGTTCCTTTTAGACATTGTGATCACAGAGTCCCATCCCAGTGGGTAGGACTATGGAATGGGGTGATTGGGTGGAGGGGTTTTTGATATAATAATCTTATGTACAAGCAGAATGTTGGATTGAAAATGCAGTATGTCTTAGATCATTTATTCACCTGTGGCTCATCTGTTCCAATTGAAAGAGGTACTCGTTGTTATGTGCTCGGAAAGAGTCGGCGAAATGGCTTTTTGTGGATCATAGTGAAGAATATGATGGACTTTAGAAAGTCTTAGTCACTGGGGTATCCGGTGAAAGAAATCCAACAAATTTTAGATGAAGAGCCACTGACTGAATCTAAGAACTATATGACGGCTGGCTCTTGTGGTTAAAAAGAAAACATTATCTCACCACACTGCTTGTTTCAGCTGGACGAGCGACCAATCAGAGTGGAAGGGAAAGTGAAATCGTCGTTTCTGGAGCAGATCATCGAGGCAGCCGATGAATCCTCTCTCTCAGGGTAAACAGGCGCACGCTACGCTATGTTCAAGAATCATACTCCTATTTCTTATACAGACACGATATCCATAACCATCGTAAAAACTTTTGTTGAATAAGGGAGTTTTGCACTGCAAGAAAGCTCAAGAACGTTTATCCTTTTACAAGCCGAACAGGAAAGAAACTTTGAAAGTTTTGAATCAAGAACAAACGAAAGCATATCAGTTGATCCAAAGAAAAAGGAGTTCTATCTTTTATATGGGCAAACAGGATCCGGGAAATGGAAGTGTATTCATTTAGCAAAAAGCAGTAGAAGAAGGAAAAACAGGTATTGATATTATGTTGGAAATTGCTGACACTCACAAATGGTCAACTGTGTTTCACGTGTCTTTGGTCAAGACTTAGGAATGTATCATTCGGGTTTGAATGAACAAGAACGTTATGAACAATATCAACTTGTCAAACAAGGACGTTTGAAAGTGATTATGGGAACACGCTCGGCCATTTTTACCCTTTTCAAAAATTAGGCTTAATTGTGTTGGATGAAGAACATGATTCTTCTTATAAACAGGATGTGCAACCAAGTTACCATTGTCGGGATGTAGCGGTGGAAAGAGCTGGATTTCATCATTGCCCCTTGGTTTTAGGATCGGCGACCCCTTCTTTGGAAAGTTATGCCAAAGCACTAAAAGGGGTATATCAGATGGTTTCTTTAAAGACTCGTTTTGCTCAAGATATGGCTAAAGTTCATGTGGTGGATATGAGCCAAGAAATCCGTCAGGGTAAGGATTACATTTTGTCAGATGAATTGAAACAGAGATTAACAGAAGTTTTAAGAAAAAAAGAACAGGCTATTCTTCTTTTAAACAAACGGGGATATAGTCGCTTATTGCGTTGTAAATCTTGTCAGGAAGTATTAACTTGTCCACATTGTGACTTGGCACTATCGTATCATGCGGATTGTCAAAAGATGAAATGTCATAGTTGCGGTTATGAAATGAAGGTTTTGAGAAGATGTCCGCATTGTGGAAGTGAACACGGTTTTAGTGGTTATGGATTTGGCACACAACGTTTATGTGAAGAAGTACAAAAGAATTTCCGAAATCCAGAATTTTGAGAATGGACTTTGACAACACGCAACGAAAGAACGCTCATCGAAAAATTTTGGAATCTTTTGGGAACCATAAAGCCGATATTCTTGTTGGAACACAAATGGTGGCTAAGGGGTTGGATTTTCCTAATGTGACTTTAGTAGGCGTTTTAAATGCAGACGATGGTTTATAAAGAAGTGATTATCGAAGTGGTGAACATACTCTTGATCTTTTGATGCAGGCAGCTGGGCGAAGTGGAAGAGGAGAGGAAACTGTTATTTTCAGTGTATAATCCAACTCATTTTTGCTATTCGCTTTGCTATCGAACAGGATTATGAAAGTAAGCAAGAAATGGCCTACCGCCATTTAGCTAAATATCCACCCTTATACTCTTTTTGTCAGTTTTACATTTATGAAGGTAGAAAAGAAGAGAAAGAGAGAAATAGCGGAAAATTTTCAGCAAGAAATAGCGAAGATTTGTTTTAGCTTGGGGTTGCTGCATTATTACAGGATTTATATCTGTTACTCGCATTGTGGTGAAAGAGAAATATTTAGAAAATTTGATCATAAGAGCTTTTTAGAAGTGACAACAGTAGAAGCTACTAAGGGATGAAGATTGATGTCAATCCTTTGTATTTGGAGGCATGAAAGAAAGAGAAGCTATATGTTCGAATTCTTGGAGCATGTTTTATATGATCAGCATATGCGTTCCTTTGAGCTTTGAAACAGCTATAGGAGGGTAGACAGGATTTGTGACAGAGGTGGTATAGAACGTCACTGGCATTATGCTTTTGCAAGAACAATACAAACCCTCGTGAAAAACTGGCAAGAAGAAAATGGATGTTCTGGTGATGGCATTTATACTCAACATCATTTTATGAAAAGTGTTGATTATGCGATTTGTCAATTCTACAGCTGACCATTGGTGAAACTGCAGGAGTGGGTTTGTAACGCGGTATTACGAAAGATTTTCCAATCTGAATGGATAGAACCGCTGATGGAAATAATCCGGAAGACTCTGGCGATCGTTATTCGCATCCCGGGAATCGGTTGATTCGTCTGTGGCTCATGGCTCAATATGGCTTTGAATAATAAACCTCAGAAATTTTAGCAGAAAACCAAAACCGTCTCAAAGTGTATGGAAGGTATAACTTTTTAGCCAGAAGAATTGACTGGATTTTACATTCTGCGAAAACGATTGTGTTTCCTACAGGTAATCTGCTTTCCACAGAAGCTGAAACCAGTAGCATTAGATCAAGACCGCCATTCCTCAAATGATTGTCCCACAATTGACCCAAGAAGGGGTTGAAAGTCTGGATGCTTAGCGCTCTCCCGCACCAAAATCCCAACAGATCGCTACGTATATGTGAATGACGGAGAAATCTGTTGTAGATATTTATCCTCATGTTTTAAAACTGCTGGATCAGTTGGCTAGTCAAACAGCACCAAGATCATTCACAGTGAGTTACAAGATGCCAGTTGTTTTCGGAAAGATTGGCAGCAAAGCCTTTGATCGAATTTTTATTGATGCCTTGTTCGGGTAGAGATTTTAAGTCATAAACCAGAAATACGTTATCATTAGTCCGAATTCCATAGATGAAATTCAACAATTGCAATCTAAAATCTTAGAGGTTAATGCTTCTTATTTAAAAGAAGAAGGAATTTGGTCATAGTACTTGCGACACTTAACCAAAAAGAAAATCAAAAACAAATTCAACAATTTTAAACCAATATGAAGAATTTATCTTAGAGAAAGAAAAACACTTTTTCCGAAAAATGGAAGTGATGTTTTTATTACGCAAAGCTAAGAAGAAAATGAAAAGATATGGTAAAATAAAAGGCATGCAAACGATATGACGATTTAACCCTTCACCAATTAGAAGAACTGGTTTTAGAATTAGGACAAAAAGTCGTGAAGCAATTATTCACCTGGTTATACTGTAAACGAGTGTTGAGTTTTGAAAGAAATGACAGATTTACTGACTTCCTTTATTGAAGAACTTAAATTCATTTTTATCATTATGCCAGTCAAAGAAGTGATGCGCCAAGTTTCTAAAAGATTTGAACTCGGAAATATTTGTTTTCATTAGAAGATGAGTTCTATTTGAGACGTTTTAATGCATTTTAATTTTTGGTGAAAGTCTTTGTGTTACTTCAATTAGGTTGTATGGCTGTACTTTTGTGCTTCGGGTCTTCTTAAGACAAAGATCTTTCAGCCAAGGAGAAATCCGGGTCAATGATGATGTATGTTCAAAAAGAGTTGGATAGCGAAAATCTTCGTATCAGTAATATTGCAGTCATGGGGACAGGAGAGCTTTTGACAACACGACCATGTCTTGGGTTTTGTAAGACTGCCAATCAAGATATTGGTTTAGGGATTGGAGCACGACATATTACGATTTTACACTTTGCGGTATCGAGCAAAATCTCTGAGTTTTCAAAAAGTCATTATCAATATAATTTGGCTATTTCATTGCATGCACCAAATCAGGAATTAAGAGATAAACGATGCCCATCAATCATCGTTATCCATTATCAGAATTGATGGATCTTTAAAAGAATATAGTGAAAGTAATCATCGTCGCATCACATTTGAACATATTTATTATACATGGTGTTAATGATTTAGATCAGCATGCGATTGAATTAGCTCATTTGATTCGAGGAATGAATGCCTATGTGAATTTAATTCCATACAATAAAGTGGATGAAAAAGGGTATGAATCCACGGATGATGAAAACAGCATTACATTTTTATGATGTGTTGATGAAACATGGAGTCAAAGCCACTCTTCGTCAGAAACATGGGGATGATATTGATGCGGCTTGTGGCCAATTAAGAGCTAAACACGAAAAAGGTAGAATACGTGTATGAAGTATTATGGAATCACCGACAAAGGCTTTATCCGTAAAAGCAACCAAGATTCTTATGTGATTGCCACAAATGAATCTCAGCACATGTTGGCTGTTGTGGCGGATGCAATTGGGAAACAGAGGAGGATATTGCTTCACGCATTGCAGTATCGGTGATGTGTGAGGGTTTTTCGTCGTCTTTAAAATTCAATCAACCAAATCAGATCCATGAATGGTTGCGTACTACGATCAGTAATGCGAACTCACAAATTTTTTACTATGCACAAAGTCATCCGGATTATCAGGGAATGGGAACCAACTTTTGCAGTAGTACTGTGAATTGCTGCTGGTCAGGAATATTGGCGATTCAAGAGCGTATGCTTGGTTTGCAGATGGTCGTTTTCAACAAATCACCCAGATCATTCTTATGTGAACGATTAGTTCGTAAAGGAGAAATGACACTTGAAGAAGCGAAACACTCAAAACAAAAGAATATGTTGACAAATGCACTGCGTGTGGCAGGATGTTCGCTTGATGAATTTCATGGTTTTTCAGAATTCAAAGGCGTTCTTCTTTTGTTCAGATGGCTTACATGCCTACGTAGATGAAAAAGTCATTCGATCGATCTTGTTTCCAATTGATTCCGGTCGCTAGCTCGGCGTTTGATTAAAGTTGCCAACGAGTGGGCGGCTTCGATAATGTGACAGCTATGATCGTGGATGTGCGGGATGATCGATGAGTCAAAAATGTCATTGCTAATCGTTATGAGGTGATTAAACATATTGGTAAAAGGTGGCATGGCGGATATTTTATGGTGATCTAAATCGCCAAGTCGCGATCAAAATTACATAGCGATTTTAAGTAAAGATGTTTTAAGTATTGTCCGTTTTTGAAAGAGAAGCTCAAGCTGCTGCGGCTTTTAGCTCATCCGAATATTGTAGAAATTTATGATGTGGGAGATTATCGCAGTCACCATTACATTGTGATGGAATATTTACAAGGACAAACGTTAAAAGAAATGATTCGTCAAAGAGCACCGCTATTCTTAAAGAAGCGGTGATATTCTGAAAACAATTAGCTTCTGCTTTTAGCTATGCCCATATGAAGGGATTATTCATCGAGGATACTTCGAAAACCGCAAAATGTGGGATTGTGAAAAAGCGATGGAACGATCAAAGTGTTGGATTTGGGATTGCTACACGAAAGGAAATCTGCAATTGACCAGGAGCCAATAAATGTTAGTGATCAGTCTCATTATTTAGCTCCTGTTAGCGAAAGGATCCGCCCACACCACAATCAGATATCTATGCTTTTAGGAGTGGTTTTCTGAGAAATGTTGACGGAGATGTTCCGTATAAAGCAGAACAAGCCATTCAAATAGCGATGAAACATTTGCGTGAACCGAGCAGGTTGTTCGCTATAAAAACAAGAAGGTTACTGTTATTGAAAATATCTGCTAAAGGCTATGGCAAGGATAAAAATGATCGTTATAACAGTTGCGAAGCTTTTATTAGCGGATTTAGAAACTTGCTTATCCATGAAAAGATTCGATGTCAAATTGTATATTCCAAAGACCGTTCAAAAAGAAAAGAAAAGATCAAAAAGAACCTATACAAAGTGGTTTTGATCGGTTTATGTTTTGGTTTTGTTGGGAGCCTTAGGATTGGTATATAACCATTATTTTGCAAAAGTGTGATGCGAATATATTAGGATTGGATATCAAACCAAGCTAAACAAAGATTAGAAAGTCAGTCTGATCGTGATGAACGTAAAAATTCAACATGCATTATCGGGGGAATATGAAGCTGGTCTGGTGAGTAAAACAGATATTGCAATTGGAAAGAAATTATAAAGAACGAAAGTATCCTTACTCATATCGAGTAGGTGAATTTTGTAAAAGACTATAGTGGTCAAAATGGAAGATATTCAAAAACAATTAGCCGCCTATCCGAAAATTAAGGTACATATTCAGCTAAAGTCAAAAGAAAAGCCAGGAACGATTCTAAGTCAATCCGGGTTGAAGCCAGGTAGTCTGTTTGACTCGAAGAAAGGGGCGACGATTCAATTGGAGTATTCGGCCTATCCAACCAAGATCATTCCAAAAGATATTCTTGGTAAAACAGTGGATGAAGCAGCCAAGGAATTAGAAGCCATGGATTTGCTGTCCGTCGTTCCAACCGGATACAAGTCATATGACGCAGAATTGATAAGATTCAAGTTGGTGTTGTGGTGGATGTGGAACCAGAAGGTAGGAACTGCATTGTTCAGACAATTATGTGACCTTGTTCTTTTATTAGAGAGAGATGAAAGCGAAAAGTATTAAAATTGTTTCTAAAGATTATGGCGTATTTTTGGAAGACACAAAAGAAAAGTGATGGCTCGTGGCGGGTAAGTGCGACTTCAATTTTCTCAGTGTTTGGAGTATGGTGGAAAGTGAGTTATCAAATGGATCGTTATGTCATTGATCGTACTCTTACCTCGGCGTAATTCGCTTCTTCGACCGGCTATTGCGAACGTAGATCAGGCTTGCCGATGTCGGTGGTGGATCCATTTTCGACATCCTTGGTGAATCAGTTATCTATTTTAGTCAAAGGCGAATAAACCGATTTTAGTGATTACAAAACTGATTTGAAATACCGGATGATGTCGAAACAGAAAATAGAAGCCTCATGAAAGAGGAAAAATGCTGTGATCCAGAACGGAAAAAGGATTTATAAAACTCCGCTATCCAGCATTCCTTAGAAGGTAAAATAACCGTTTTAACCGGGCAAAGCGGACGGGTAATCAACCTTGTTAAAATACGCTAGATCCCAGTTTCATTTTAGAAACACAGGAAATTTCCACATGGGACGTGGAAAGCACACCACTCGGCATTCAGAATTGCATGAAATCGCTGGCGGGTTGGTAGCCGATACACCAGGTTTTAGTTTTTGAGTTTTTCGCATTTAGAACTAAAGGATAGTGGCTGATTATGTTCCTGACTTTGAACCATATCTCATCAGTGTCGATTAACGATTGTTTGCATGAAAAATGGAGCGGACTGTACTATCAAACAAAAAGCTGTTTTTGAGGGATATAGCCAAAAGTCGATACCAGTCTTATTTGCAAGTGCTAGCTTTAATAAGAGAAGAAAACAGGAGGATGAAACGATGAAAATTGCCCCATCTATTTTAGCTATTCAAATGAACCGTTTTTCCCAACAAATGGATGAATTGAATCAATCTAGTGAGAATGGATCCATATAGATATTATGATGGTCATTTTAGTCTGAATTTGAGTTATGGTCCTCATGTGGTCAAAAGGCTTCGATCTAGTAGCCATAAATGATGTTCATTTGATGAGTGATCTATTTCTATGCCAATGCCTTTATAAAAGCGGGAGCGGATGCCATTACTTTTCATGTGGAGGCTTTAAAGAAAGAAGAAATTGTTCCATTCATTCATCAGCTACATCAACAAGGTGTAAAGGTTGGTATTTCTATCAAACCAGCTACCCCTGTATCTGCGATTGAGGAGTATTTGAGTCTGGTAGATATTGTTTTGGTCGCGTCTGTGGGAACCGGGGGTTTGGTGGTCAATCGTTTATGCCGATGGCTCTGATAAAAGTGAATGTTAGCCCGTCATCTCTAGAAAATTTTGAAATTGAAGTGGATGGAGGAATTGATCACCGGTTATCTTTAGAAGAAAGGGCAACGTTTTGCTGCCGGTTCTTATATCTTTTAAAGGAAAGATTGAGGAAAGAGTGCAGTTTGTGATGAATCAAGCGATTGTTATCTTTGGGAAGGGGTTCAAGAATTGCCGTCATATACCAATGTGGATTGGATTGAGTGGATTATGGAGCCGATTTTTAGCCACTAGAGGGAATCTATGAAATTGGCAATTGGCTGATTTTTGATTCGACGGATGCTGATGAAATACGAAACTTTGCTGAAGAAGTCATCGTACTACCAACTTTTAAAAGAAGATACCGATAGTGCGGCTGGCTTAAAAGTTTTAAAAACAAAAGGATATGATTCCATCATCCTTGGGGAGCAATGGAGGAAGAGGATCATGAGTTAGTCAATATCGGTTTGCATATCAGATGTCCAGGAGCTGAAATGCTGACCATCATCAAGTATTGAAAGTGTTGCACCTGGTCAATATCGAATTCAAAAGGAATATAAGTATCTTTCTTTTTAACAAAATGATAGTAGTGAGTTAGGGCAGAAGGATTATTATATCCTTTAAAGAAAATTACGTTTAACGAAGGAAGATTTATTCGACATCAATCGTTTCTTCAAGATGAGATTGAATTAACCTGTGCAGTAGAAAGGGTTGGTGTTATGTATGCGATGATGAGGCAATGACTCGTTCAAGCCTTTTAGATCAATACCCTCATAAGAGTTTATTCAGCTTCACTAACTCTTTGTCCTGCCTTAAGGTCTTAAGGGCACGAGCAGAAATGGGTAGTGTTTGTGGCTCGCCATCCACAATCATATGAACTTTTGTAGTTAACATTCCACTTGACGTGTAGCTCGTAATGAGTGGGAACGTTTGTTTCATATAGAAAGCTTTTCTTACCGATACGGCGCAAACTCTAGACATACCATAACCTCCTACCTGTTTTTGAATGCTTGACAATATTATCAAAAAAATCAAATCATGGCAAGGGGAAATCCACTCCGGCATAAGAAATGGTTGGAAAAACAACGATTCTTTCCCGTATAATAAGTAGAAATGGAGGGAATGATCACTATGATAAGCATGACCAAAGGAAATGCCCTTCGATTGATATTGAGATTAGCCTTCCTTTGTTTGTTGGGAAATTTATTTCAACAACTTATAATATGGCGATGCGGCGATTGTCGGACAAATTTTAGGTCCCAATGCTTTTAGCGGCCAGTTGGGGCTACCAGTTCTGTTCAATTTTTAGTCTTAGGTTTTTGTACTGGAAGTATGGTTGGTTTTGCGATTCCGGTTTGCTCAAGAATTTGAGGTAATCGGTTGTCTCATATGAGACAATACGAATATCAAGGAGCTGACGATTATTTTAGCAGTATCGGTAACGTCCATCACTATTTTATGATTCATCCTTTTGTTACATGCTTTACAAGTTCCTCAAGAAATTTATCAAGATACATATCAGAATATTTTAATGATTTTTATAGGTATTCCTTTTACACTTTCTATAATTTTCTTTATCTAGTATTTTAAGAGCTGTAGAGATTCCGAACTCTTTTTATAACTGTCTGCTATTTTAAAACATTTTCTTAGATGTTTTCTGTATTGTTGTTTTTAAAGATGGGGGTGGAGCAGCTTGCAACGGTACTTTCTCAAGCCTATTTCCGGATTTCTTGTTTGATTTTAATTTCGTCGAAAATTCATCATCTTACAAATGGGGAAAAAGGAAAGAAGTTCCAATGGTCAAAAAGTCGAGAAAAGTCTTGAGATGGGAATTCTATGGGCATTTCAGTATTCCATTACAGTATCGTTCAATGGTTCTCAAGCGGCTAATAATGGCTTGGGAACTTATATGTGTCCGCTTTTACTGCCGGTTTGAAAATCAAACTGTTTATGTTAAGTCCTTTTGATGCTTTTTGAGCTGCTGTTTCTACCTATGTCTCCCACAAAATTATGGGGGCGAAAGAAGAAGGTCGTATCTGAAGGGATTTATAAAGGAATTGGGATTGCATTAATATATTCTCTTATTTCTGGCGCGATCATGATGCTATCAATTAAGTATAGTTATTTGTGAATCGATAGTTGGGCTGTTTTAAATGCTTCGGCTTTGTATTTGAGAAGAATGGGGTATGGCTGGTGGTTATTGTCTTTTTGAATATCGGTAGAATGGCTGTTCAGGGATTAGGATTTGCTAATAGAGCTATGCGGGTGATTGAAATGATTTGTCGAGTTTTTGTTAGTTTGGTTTTTGTTAGAGATTTTGGCTATGAGGTTATTACTTGGGCTGATCAAACAGCTTTGCTAGGAGCAGATTTATTCTTGATGCCTATGTTACTGATGACCTTACGTCAAGTGCATGGGGCATTAGAAATGAAAGAAAAGCAATTGCGTTGGAAAAATAATACAGAATAGATGAGCTTTATGGTACCATAGAAACGATGAAAGGAGTCTCTCGGTGAGTCAGAAAAATAGCAGACCCTAGAGATTGTTAGCCATGAGGTACGCTTAGTGGTAGGAGAATTTTTAACACTCGTTTTCAAATTTTTCCATGGTTCGTATTCCTTTGTCAAGGCATGAGTTATACAGTTGAGAATCAAGATGCTTTAGTCAATGCTATTCATAAAGCGGTTCAGCAGGTGGCGAAAAACTAAAGATGGATATCAAAGGTGTGATTACTTGCGTTCCTTCGTATCGTTTTCAAACATTTGAATTCCAAACAACAGTGGATATTGCGGGTTTGAGGTGATCACTGCCAAAAGATATTCAGCATGCCATCTGGGCGGAAACTTTAAAATATGGTGATCAATATGTCCGTACAAACAGCATCTCGTTTTACAATCAATGGGATTAGCACAAGAAAACCTCCGATCGATCGTTGTTCTCAATTAACTGTGGATGTGGATTTATATTTTTGTGGATAAGTTGGGCTACGATATCGCTATGGTCATCCAGAATGCCGGTTTGACTTTTGATGGATTTATTTGTGTCCGGCTTTGCGATTGCAAAAGAGGCGGCTTTCTGATTGAGTCTTCTTTAAACAAGCAAATTATTTCGATTGATTTGGAATATGATTCAACGACTTTAAATCAAATTTACAGGGGAAAACTTCAAAATTCAGTTTTGTTTAAAGGCGGATTGGTCGACATGGTTCAACCAGTTAGATAGGTATGGTTTGACCAAAGAAATGGCTATTGAATTATTAAAAATATGGTACGCAAAATTGATAAAGAAGTATTTTCAAAGAATCCAATTCATATGTGGAAATTAAAAATGGAGAATTGTTTCTTTTGAGCGAAGAAGAATTTATGAAATCAATTTGGGAGCGTGTGTCCCAATGGATTGAAATAGTTGTAAAATACTTGCTTTCCAATATTGAAAACAGGTAAGTATCGTATAGTTAATGGTGAAGGTGGAGAACAAGAGGGTTTTGTAAAACTTTGAATAAGAACCTCAAGTGGAAACTCGTAATTACATCTTGAATCTTTAGGGGAAGAGAGTGCGGCGTTGGCGACTTGTTTTGTTTATTCTATGCTTATCAAGATAAGCTCCTATTTTATGGAGAAATACAAGATAGCGTAGATGTGGATGAATCATCCGCCATGATTTCTTCCGAAAAGAGTAGAAAAAGGGAAGAAAAGAAGATACTCTTACAAATCGTTTGAAGAGTATGTTTACTAGTAAATAAGAGTAAAAGAGTCGTTGGCAGAATTAACTACAATCAGGTACGCGAAGATTAAAGTCTTCGGTGTTGGCGGTGCTGGTGGAAAATGCAGTAAATCGCTTGGTTCAAGATGGTGTTAAGGCGTTGAATTTATATCGCTAACACTGATTTACAAGCAATGGATATGTCCCCAGTTGCGAATAAATTGCAATTAGGTAAAGAAGGATTAGGCGCTGGTGGCAATCCGGATAATGGTCGTCGAGCTGCTGATGAAAGTGAAGAAGAAATTCGTCAAGGGTTTATGGAAGGGGCAGACATGGTCTTCACTACCGCCGGCATGGGTGGAGGAACCGGAAACCGGAGCTTCTCCATTGTTTGCAAAAGTAGCTAAGGAATTAGGCTGTTTGACTATCGGTGTTGTCACAACCCCATTTAGATTTGAGGGTAAGAAACGTTCCAATCAAGCCAATCAGGGTATTACTAATTTGAGAATATGTGGATTCTTTAATTATTATATCGAATAATAAGGTGTTAGATATTTTGAGTTCTGTCCCATTTGATCAAGCTTCCTTTAGAGAAGCGGATATTTTTGCGCCAAGGAGTTCAAACGATTACTGATTTGATTGCGGTTCAAGCGATGGTGAATTTGGACTTTGCGGATATTAAGTCTGTTATGGAAGGACAGGGTACGGCTTTATTTGGAATTGGCATGGCTGAAGGCGATAACAAGGCTGAAGAAGCGGCTTTGCGTGCTATTCAATCCCCATTATTGGAAGCTCAAATTCAAGGAGCTAAGAACGCCATTATTAACGTGACAGGCGGATCTGGGGTAGACTTTGCAGGAAGCCAGATCAAGCGGTTAGAGACTATTGAAGGGGCGGCCGGAACTGAAATTGATACTATTTTTGGGGTGGCTATTAATGATAAATTGGGCGATGCCATCATTGTTTCAGTGATTGCAACCGGATTTGATTTACCTGGTCATGAGTTGGAAAATAAGGAAGAGTATGCTCCTCAAATCGGTGGAATCTACTACCGGTGACTTTGGTATCCATGTGATGAAGATGAGAAATATTCTACTTTCTTTCGTTAATGTGAGTTGACCATCTAGAAATAGTGTTTTAATTTTAAAACTATGCTATAATCAATAGCATCAATGAAAGGATGTGTCTATTTTGGGAGGATCTTGAAATACCTATATTTATTTTACTTGAAATGTGAAGTAGTGTGGTGACTTCCAACTCTGCCCTATTTATTGACCCTTAATAGTCTTAATCCTTTTGTCAGGTTTTTTCGGCTGTAGAAACAAGTTTAGTTCTCATAGTAAATTCGGTTTGCGTTCCATGGCAAACGATGGGAATGAAAGTGCTAAGAAAGTTTTAAAATATTGGATCATTTTGATCGCTTTTTGACAACCATTTTAATTGGAAATAATGTGGTCAATATTGCTAAGCCACGATTGGTACAGTATTATTTACTCGTTACTTCCAAGCCAATGGGCCAACTGATTTCCACTATGTGATGACTCATTGTGGCTTTGCTTTTTGAGAGATGACGCCCAAATCAATTGCTAAAATGATCCCGGAACGGTTTAGTTGTGCCATGGTCGGTTTTGTACAGGTGATGGTCTTTCTCTTTCTCCCTCTGACATGGTTATTATCGGGTTGGAAATGGCTAATGAGTAAACTAATTCTCATTGAAGAAGATGATGGGATATTACAGACGATCTTAGTACCATGGTGGATGAGGCAGAAAAGAAGGATCTTCAAGAACATGAATCTTCCTTGATTTCAGCAGCGATTGAGTTTCGTGATTTAGAAGTAAGATGCTTTTCACACCACGTGTGGATATTGATGAGCGGTGGATGTGAATGAAGATTTGAAAGAAATTGAGGAAACTTTCCGTATCAATTCTTATAGCTGCTTACTGGTTTATGAAGAAACCATTGATCATATTATGGAGTGATTCATGAAAAGGATTTTTATGATCTTTATATCATAAAAAGAATGACTTGCATTCTATCATTACAAAAGTGATTAATACCAGTCCGAATAATATATTTACGAATTAATGCAGATTTTACAAAGAGAAAAGCTCCATATGGCGGTTGTTTTAGACGAATGGGGTGGAACGGATGGCTTGATTACATTAGAAGATATTGTCAGAAGAATTGGTTGGTGAAATTTGGGATGAAACATGATGTCGTTGAAGAATTTTACACCAAAATTTTATGATAATGAAATATTTGGTCAAGGGAGACGGAAGTCGATGATTTATCTCGAACGTTTTGATATTGAAGTCAAGGGAAGAGGAAGAAGATGATTACAACTCTGTTTCCGGTTGGGCTATTGCTCAATTAGGACATATTCCTGAAGTGGGGGAGTCCTTCCAATTTGAAAATTTATTTGTTCAAATCACGAAGGCTGATAACCGTAGGGCAGAATGAAGTTCGTATTCGTGTTGAGGAAAAAGAACAGGAGGAAGAGGAGTGATCCTCTTTTTAAGAAATGCATCAATATTTTTGTCAAACAAAACCAGTAGTTGGTCAAACGTATACTTTATTAAAGGAACAAGAACACTATGCTCATCATGTGCTTCATTTAGATCGCGAAGTGTTGCGATTGGTTTATGATGGGAAAGCATTTTTCGCAATCGCAACTGTGATAGATGGTCAATTTCAATGTTTTTGTAGAGAAAGAGGATCTTTCTGTCAATGAATTAGAACAAGAAATCACCTTTGCATGGCTTTGATCCGAAAAGAAAAATTTGAATGGGTTCTGCAAAAAGCAACGGAATTGGGAGTGATGTGCCATTTACCAGTTCAAGAACGATTGTTAAAGTTCAAAAAGAAAAGAGATGAAAATGAAAAACCGTATGGTCAGTTTGTTTTGGAGGCCAGTCCAACAGTGCAAGGAAACTATATTCCGAGTAGTGTTGGAGGTGGTCATCTTGATGATTTAAAGAATTACAAAGCGATAGATAATGTAGTTGAGTACGAAACAGCATCAAGAACACACGTTCTTTTGATCTGAAAACCATACCATTGTCGTGGACCGGAAGGTGATTTAGTAGTGAAGAAATAGTGAAATTAGAAAAAATGGGGTTTCGTTCTATTAGCTTAGGAAATCGTATATTAAGAGCTGAAACGGCCGCTATTTTTGCAGTATCGGTGGTAGCGATGAAGGAGATATAGAGATGTTACTGAATCAATTATTTAAACAAGCTCCAGAAATTGAGATTCAATCCATCAACGATGATTCTCGTAAGACCGAACAGTCTGTTCTTTTGTGTCAAGGAATGCGCTTTGATGGGCATCAATTTGTTCAAGATGCGATTGAAAAATGGAGCGATTGCAGTGGTGCTAGTGAAGAATTAGTCCCATTATGAAGAAGGAATTCTATATTTCCGTGTTAATGATGTGGTCGAGTACGCTTAATGTGATTGTTGATTTATTTTATGCCGAGGCATCTTATCATCTTCAAATGTTTGGAGTCACTGGGACAAATGGAAAGGAATCTATTGCTAAAATCATTCAAGAAGTTTTAAATCCCGACAACGCGACTGGAAATATTGGAAGCGACTCCATCACCTATGGGACTGTGAAGTTATAACCGTTATTAACGACGCCTAACATCATTGATTTGCATTCCATTCTAAAAGAAATGGTTGATGCGGTATGAAAGCGCCACGTTAGAAGTCAGTTCTGTTGGTGTAGAACAGAGTACAATCTGTTCATTTTGATTACGCTATTTTTTTACAAATTTGGATCATAATCACTTAGATTTTCATGGAACCATGCAGAATTATTTCGAAGCTAAGAAAAATTTTTGATGATTTAGATGAAAAAGCTTGTCTATTACTAATATAGATGATCCCTATGGCTTGAAGATGGTTGAAGATAGTGGAAGCACGTGTGGTGACTTATGGAATGAGTGAAGAAGCGATGTATTCGATTCGACAATATCGTTTGAAAAAAGATGGAACCAGTTTCTGCTTGAAAGTTTATGATCAAGAATATGATATAGAAACAAATTTGGTTTCTCGGTTTAATTTAATGAATTTGACGGCCGCTATTGTGGCTTTTACATGAATCCGGCGTAAAGATGGAACTCATTCAGGAAAGAGGAAATTTTTAACACAGATGGAAGGTCACATGCAAATGATTCAAGAAGGGCAAAATTTCAATGTTTTAGTCGATATAGCACACACGGTAGATGGGCTATCTAGGGTATTGGAATATGCTACTTCAATTACGCCTAAAAATTGTCGAATTATCGTAGTCAATGGTTCAGTTGGTAAAAGGGATAAAATCAAGCGACAGAAAGTGGGAAATTTGATGGATCAGTATTGCGATATGATTATTTTTAACAGAAGAGGGATCCACGTAATGAAAGCCCTAGAGAGATTGCAGAAGAAATCGCAAAAAGGTATTGATAAAACACCATACTTGATTATTTCGGATCGCTATGATGCTATTCGTCAAGCATTGGAACTGGCGGATCCGGAAGATACGGTCTTAGTTCTTGGAAAAGGTAATCAGAAATTCATGGAAAGAGATATTGGACGTTGTTCTTACCAAGGAGATGTTATAATTAGAAAGAAGTATTGAAGAAATACGTTTTTGATCAAGGAAGGAGAGGACTATGAATTTGAACAAATATATTGATCATACACTTTTAAAAACCGGATGCCACTAAAGGCACAGATTCTTCAACTATGTGAAGAAGCTAAAAATACAATTTCATGACTTGTATGGTAAATCCCAGTTGATTCCTACCGTGAAAGAAGCTTTAAAGGGTTCGGACGTATTATCAGCTTGTGTGATTGGTTTTCCTTTAGGAGCTATGACTTGCGCTACCAAAGTTTTTGAAACAAAAAATGCTTTAGAAATGGGAGCGGATGAAATTGATATGGTCATGAATATTGGTCAATTGAAAGATGGTCATGATCAATATGTGATTGATGAAATCAAAGCTGTTAAGGAAGCGTGTGGTGATCGTCTCAAGGTGATCATTGAAACTTGTTTATTGACAGATGAGGAAAAGAAAGAGCTACTCAAGATGTCATTTTAGGTGGAGCTGATTTTGTGAAGACGAGTACCGGATTTTCAACTCATGGAGCAACGGTAGAAGATGTGAAGATTCTAAAAGCAGTGGCTGGAGATGCCATTCAGGTAAAAAGCAGCTGGTGGAGTGCGATCTGAGGATGATCTTTACGCTATGATTGGAAGCAGGTGCCCAACGCATTGGAACTTCTTCTGGTGTGAAATTGATGGAAGAATAAATCTGGAAATAAAAATTCATAACGTAGGGTTTATGAATTTTTGTTGAAGTTCATGTCATAATATGAAGAAAGTCATTGAATGATTTTTCTGCTTTTAGAGAATCCACCAAGGTTGAAAAGCTAATTTTTGTCAATAAATCATTCATATGCAGGAGGAAATACATGAGTCAATCATCAAAAATAATATGGTTAATAGTGGATGAATTTCTGGCTATGGCGGGTGTAAAATTAGTACAGTTCGAAAAATATTGATAAAATCCCCGGATTAGACTATAAGAATGGGGAATTTCTAATCTGAATGGGACGAGATATCCATTTAATTTTACGTGGCTATAAGTGAGAAAATTGGCGGATAGGCGCTATGTGTTACTAAAGGCCATCAGTGAATATAAATATATGAATAGTCTAAAATTAGGAGTATATCAAGAACAGTTCAGTCATTATTGAAGAACTTCGGAGGCTAAAATTGATTTGTGAAAATGGTCTACCTAATCACTTTGGTGCTAATGCATATGATTGTAGCAAGAATGGGGAGATGAGGTTTTAAGGCTTTGAAAAATCAGAGTGTATCCATAAAAATTTTCAGAACTTATTTCTTCGCCATTAGGTCATTTTGCAGGAGCGATTATATCAAAATTATACTAATAGCATATTTGTTGAGAAATTGGCAGAAAAAGATGTTTTGGATGAATTGTTAAAAAGAAAACTTCTATTGTCAAGTGGCATTATTTAGGATATAATCATAAAGCTAAGTTGAAAGGAGGGTTGTTGAATGGCAAGAGTCGTATTAAAAGAAAACGAAAACCTTGATGATGCTTTACGTCGTTTTAAGCGCCAGGTCTCCCGCAATGGAACCCTCGCAGAAGCTCGTAAGAGAGAATATTACGTTAAGCCGGGTATTAAGCGTAAGCTAGATTGAAGCTGCGAAGAAGGCTAGGAAGCGCAACAAGTAATTTCAGAGGAGTCGAAAGACTTCTTTTTATATATAAGGTACATTTTGGAACTAACATTTAAAAATGGTCTAATGATTTTTCTAGAAGCTCTCAAATCTTGAACCAATTCTTCCGGTAAATGACGAGGTCCACGAATAGGGCCTACCCCATATTCTTTCATCATAGATAAAGTGAACTCTTGAGAACGATCGTCGAATAGAATTTTAATGAGCATATTTTGTTTGGAAGAAAAGAGTTCGTTTGTATCAGAACAAGGAATCTTTTCACTTATATAGCCTTCATAAATGATCTTTGACTGGGAGCTGTTTCATAACATAAGACAGTATCTCCCTTTATGGAAATTGGGATATTGATGCCAAAGAAGACATATGTCAGGGGCTGTTTTCAATTTCTTGATGAATATCATAGTATTTTTGGATTAGAAGGATGATCCAAGTTTGATCTTTAAACGGTCTATTTTGAATTGGATGAGCACAACGGTCATAGCTGATTTCTATAGCTCTAAAATATCGTTACTCAAAACTGTCCCATCCAAAAAGAATAGACACCCAATTTGATTTTCTATATGATAAGCTGGAAAATAACTAGGATTTTCTTCTCAAAGTTCCCTGAAATAAATTCGTCACTTTTCAAATTTACGATATCCACCAATCCTCTTCATTTTATGCCAAGTTTTTCTTTTGGGAATTTTTCATAAATAGTGCAAAACCAATTCTTTTTATTTGGAATACGAAGAGACTTGAGCTTCTGGAATTCTTCGAAAAGGATGTTCATGCGTGGATGAAATTTCTTTTCGGCTTGTTTAATAATGAAATAACGGATATTTTTCATAAGAATATTATAATACCTATGGTACAATAATGTTGTATGAATAAGACAATTGATTTAAAGAGAGTTAAGTACACAGATTTACAAATTTTGGTTGGACCACAAGATCAATACTTGAAAGAGATTGAATCTGCTTTTCAAAGCTTGATTATTTTACGTGATCATCATTTTATTATTGATGGAAAGGAGGAAGCATTTTCATCTTGGAAGAGTTGGTACGTTTATGTGTGAATCAACCATTCTTTAAGTTTATCGAAAGTGCAATTTTAATTCAAAATAGTCAAAAGGCAGGGTTGGGTTTAGTGGATCAGATTCAGATTGGTCGGACTTCTTCAGGTAAGAGAATCAATCCAAAGACTTTAGGACAATATCATTTTGCGAAGGCTATGGAAAATAACACCATTGTGGTAGCCATTGGTCCAGCAGGAACGGGAAAAACCTTTTTAGCGGTTGTAAAGGCAGTAACAGCTTTAAAAATCGAGAAGTTGATCGGATTGTTTTAACAAAGGCCAGCTGTAAGCCGGGGAAAGTCTGGCTTTTTACCGGGGATTTAAAAGAGAAAGAGTTGATCCATATTTAACTCCTTTATATGATGCTTTACATGCCATGTTAGGTTCAGAACAAACGGAAAGACTGATGGAAAAGGGAATTATAGAAGTAGCTCTTTAGCTTATATGCGAGGAAGAACTTTAGAAAAATGCGTATATTATTTTAGATGAAGCTCAAAACACTTCTAGTGCCCAAATGAAAATGTTCTTAACTCGATTGGGATTTCACTCGAAAATGATTATTGCAGGAGATATTTCACAAGTGGATTTAAAGGATCAGGTCATGTCCGATTGTTAGATGTTCAACATCGTTTAGCCCATGTGCAGGATATTGCTATTGTGGTCATGGATGGAAGAGATGGGTGCGTCATCCTTTAGTTCAAAATTATTGAAGCTTATGAACAATAAGTTTCTTTTTTGATTGAATTCTAGTATGATGATAAAGTAAATTAATCGCTGGTTTAATACCCATAATTTGGTTGGGTAGTTTCTACCGGGTCACCTAATGATCCGACAATTAAGCGAAAACATAGTTTTCTCTTTTTGCCAAAGATTAATTTCATTTTAGAAGGAGGAAACCATGTCAGTTTCTAAAAAATTTTTATTTGGTTTTACCAAAAGCAGAATTACATCTTCATTTAGAAGGAACCCTTGAGCCCGATTTAAAGTTGGCTTTAGCACAAGGTGGATATTGGTCAAAAATCCATTGAAGAAGTCAAAAATTCCTATCATTTTAATGATTTAACTTCTTTTCTGGCGGTATATTATCCAGCCATGAATGTATTACAGGATGAATCGGATTTCTATGAATTGGCGATTGCATATTTAAGGAAAGCTAAGGAACAAGGAGTTCGTTATGTTGAAATGTTCTTTGATCCACAAGCGCATACTTCACGTGGTGTTGAGTTTGGAACCTTTATGAAAGGGTATCATCAAGCTCAAGAAGAAGCGAGAACATTTGGTGTGGATTCGAAATTAATTTGTTGCTTTTTGAGAGATTTAAGTGCTGAAAGTGCAATGGAGCACTATCGTTTAGCTCAAGATTATCAGAAATGGATCGTCGGTTTCGGACTGGATTCGGATGAACGAGATAATCCACCTTTAAAGTTCAAAGAAGTCTTTGATTTGGCTAAAAAGGACGGCTATCATATCACCATCCATCATGATATTGATCACTGGATTCTATCCATCATATTGAAGATTGTTTGAAAATCATGGAGTAGAACGTATTGATCATGGTACTAATATCGTAGAGGATCCAAACTTGGTTCAATTGGCCAAAGAACATCAGATTGGCTTCACTTGTTGCCCACTATCCAATGGTTTTGTGCGTAAGGATGATATGAAGACAAAGGAAATGCTCTCTTTGATGCGCCAAGGGTTATTGGTTACTTTGAATTCGGATGATCCGCTTGCTTTTCCGGTTATATTGCTGACAATTATGTCGCGACTCGTGAAAAGGAAAAATTAAGCAAAGAAGATATGGTTCAATTTGCATAAAAATAGTTTCTTGGCTTCTTGGTTAACGATAGAAGAAAAGAGAAATACTTAGCTGAAATTGAAGCTTATGTGTAGGAACACTAAAGGACACAAGTCCTTTTTATTTACTTAAATAACGATATAATAAGAAAAAGAGGTAGTTGAAATGGAAATTACTTTTTATTATCGAACTAATTTTCCAGCTAAAAATATGAAAGTATTTATCGGAAAATTGGAAAGAAAGCGGAAGCGGTTTTACAATTAGATGAAAAGAAAGAAATCTCTGTTACTTTTTGTTCGATCTCGTACGATACACTCGAATCAATCGAGATTATCGAGGATTGATCGTCCAACCGATGTGATATCTTTTGCGATTCAAGATGGAGGGAAAGATAGAGACACATGATTTAGAGATTTATTTATCAATGTTGATTATGCTGTTCGTCAAGCTAAGGAATATGGTCATTCGGAAAAAAGAGAATTTTGTTTCTTGTTTGCGCATGGTTTATTGCATTGTTTAGGCTATGATCATAGGAATCCAAAAGAGGAAAAGAAAATGATTGCATTACAAAATCAACTATTAGAAGGGATAGCGGATCGAAAATGACCAGAGAAGAATTGATACAAGAGGCTTTATCAGTGCTTAAGAACTCTTATGCACCTTATTCCAATTACCATGTAGCGAGTGCTTTAAGTGCCGAGATGGTCGTGTTTTTCATAGTGTCAATATTGAAAATGCCAGCTTTGAGCTACTAATTGTGGTGAACGTTCGGCAGTGATTTGCGGCTATTTCAGAGGGCTATCAAAAAGAAGATTTTCTAGCGATTGCTATTGTTTGCGATGGCCCAAGGGTGGCGGCTCCTTGTGGGATTTGTCGACAAGTATTGAGTGAATTATTGAATTTAGATACGCCGATTTATTTATCTAACGGCAATGGAGATGAATGGATACCAATATACAAAAGCTACTTCCTATCACTTCAACAAAGAGGATGTGATTCGGTGAGAAGTGGTTTTGTTGGTATAGCGGGTCGTCCTAATGCCGGTAAAAGCACGTTGATCAATGCTTTGGTGGGTGAGAAAGTAGCGATTGTTTCAGAAAAAAGCCAAACCACTCGTTCAGAGATTCGTGGCATTTTAAGTCGTGAAGATGGACAAATCATTTTTACAGATACGCCAGATCTCATGTTTTGACTCGTCTTTGGTGTTCGGATGAATAAAGAGTGTACTCTGTTATCCAAGACGTGGATATATTATATTTGGTCGTGGATGCAAGTGTTCCTTTCGCAAAAGGAGATGCTTTTGTTTTAGAACATATTTCAAATTTAAAAAAACCGGTCTTTTTAATTTTGAATAAAGTGGATCGGTTGTCCAAAAAGAAAGTGATCGCTCTATTAGAAGAGTGGGCAAAACGGTATCCGTTTGCTGGAGTATTTTCCTTATCGGCTAAGTTCCATTTAAAAATTAGAGATTTGATTAAGACTACTTTGAACTATTTGCCAGAAGGAGGTTATTTATATCCTTGTGATCTCATTAGTGATAATGCTTTGGATTTTCGCTTAGCGGAAATGATTCGAGAAAAGATTCTTCGCAAAACAGAAGATGAAGTTCCTCACGCTTATGCTGTATACATCGAAAATCGGGAAGTCAAAAAGAATGCCTGTTATATTCAGGCAACTATTTTTGGTGGATCGGCCGTCACAAAAACCGATTTTAATTGGTAAAGAGGGATCCATGTTAAAGAAAATTGGGTCTTTGGCTCTGAGAGGATATGGAAATTTTATTAGGTAAAAAGAGTGTTTTTGGAATTGTTTGTTCGAGTGGAAGAGAATGGCGTTCTAAGGATGCACGTATTTCTCAAATGGGTTATGCCGGGGCGAATCGTGATGAATGATCAGACAGTTGGTTTTGTTTTAAAAGAAGTCCCTTATCAAGAGAAAGCGGTCATTGTTTCTCTTCTGACAAAAGAGGGGAAAATTAGTTTTATAGCAAAGGGAATCCGAAACATCAATTCTAAGAATGCGGCAGCTTTACAACTGTTCACAAAAGTGGAAGTGGAATATGACCATCGGGAAGGGAAAGAACTTCAGGTATTAAAAAGAGCGAAGCCTTTATGCTTTTATCGTCATGTGTATAGTGATCTACAGATTTCATCTATGGCCAGTGTATTGCTGATATTGTAGATCGATTGGTTGTTTTAAATGAAGATACTTCTAATCTTTATACATTGATAGAAAAAAGCTTTGATTTATGGGAAAGTAATGAGAAAAGCGAACATGATTTTTGTATTAAGTTTAAGTACTTTAGTTGCAAGAATTTGGTTTTGAACCGAACATGGATGCTTGTAGTTCATTGTGGTAAGCAAGTGGTATCTTTAGTTCAAAAAGAGGAGGATTTCTTTGTGCTGATCATGCTCAAGAGTTGAGAAATCCGATGATGAAAAGTCAATCAGTTAAAAACATTACGGATGGCTTTTAAGGCTCGATTAGAACATTATGATTTATTGAAAAATAAGATTGATTTTGGTCATCAAGAGATTCATTTTGCTTTGGATCTGTTTAGACAACATGCCGGTTTTGTCTTTAAAGTCCTTTTTGATTTTTATGAACATTTATTTATGTAAGTAGAATATGGTACAACTCAAAAAGGCATATTAGAAGGAAAAATTGAAGGATGAAAAAGAGAAAAGTTTTGATTTGATTGTAGCTCACGCCAAAGAAACCGGTTTTGTTTTCCAAGGTTCGGAAATTTATGGTGATTAAGCAACACTTGGGATTTCAGGGCCGAATGGAGTGCTATTAAAAGATGCTATTAAACGAGCTTGGCAGAAGAAATTCATTCAAGAAGATGCGAATAATGTAGAATTGCAAGCTGCTATTCTGATGAATCCAAAGGTGTGGCAAGCTTCTGGACATTTAAGCGGGATTTTCCGATCCTTTAATGGATTGTAAAAACTGTAAGACAAGGCATAGAGCGGATCATTTGATTGAAGAAGCCACAAATGGAGAAGTGAGTCCGGAGGGTTGGTCGAATGAAGAGATGGAAAACTATATTAGAGAACATCAGATGGTCTGCTCTGAATGTGGTAGCCATGACTTTACTCCTATTCGTCAATTTAATTTGATGTTTAAAACTTTCCAAGGGATCTTAGAAGATTCTAAGAATACCCATTTATTTGCGACCGGAAACAGCGCAAGGAATGTTTGTGCACTTAAGAACATTCAAAAGAGCATATCGTAAAAACTTCCTTTTTGGGATTGGACAAATCGGTAAATCTTTCCGTAATGAAATCACACCGGGTAACTTTATTTTTCGTACTCGTGAGTTTGAGCAGATGGAAATGGAATATTTTGTGAAGCCTGGTGAGGATGATCAATGGTTTTCTTATTGGCGTCATTTTTGTATGAATTGGATTCTTTCTTTAGGGGTCATGCTGAAAAATTTACGGTTCCGTGATCATGCTAAAGAAGAGTTGTCTTTCTATTCCAAAGCGACCACTGATATTGAGTATCAATTTCTTGGGGGTGGGGTGAACTTTGGGGTATTGCCAATCGGACCAATTATGATTTAGGTCAACATGAAAAGGCCTCTGGTAAGGATTTGACTTACTTAGATCCAATCACTAATGAAAAATATTTGCCATACGTGATTGAACCGGCTGTTGGAGTGGAACGTTTGTTTTTCATGTTCTTTACTGATGCTTACGATGAAGAAGAATTGGAAAATGGTGATACACGTGTGGTCATGCGTTTTTCTCCGGTGTTGGCTCCTGTTAAAGTGGCTGTCTTACCATTACGAGCTAAGCTTCATGGTGAAAAGGCAGAAGAAGTTCGTCACTTGTTCGCAAAAACATTTTGCGGTTCAAAGTGATGGCTCAGGCTCAATTGGTAAACGTTATCGTCGTCAAGATGAAATTGGGACTCCATTCTGCATTACTATTGATGATGAAAGTTTAGAAAATAATACGGTGACACTTCGTTATCGTGATTCTATGGCTCAGGAAAGAATGAGCGTTGAGGAAGCTTTACAAAAGGTTCAAAAAGAAATTGAATTTTAAGGAGTTCTATGGAATATTCCCAAAAATATCATCAATGATATTCGAATGAAAGCTAATATTGTAGATGTGATTCGACATTATATACCCGTAAGTGAGAAGGGAAATGGCTATGTGGCTGTTTGCCCTTTTCATAATGATCACGATCCTTCTTTAAAAATTGCACCAGATAAACAAATTTATCATTGTTTTGTTTGTCAAGCAGGCGGATCTGTTTTTCAATTTGTGCAAGACTTTGAGAAAGTCTCTTTTCGGAAGCTGTTGAAAAAGGTCGGAGACTTAGTTGGAGTTCATGTCCAAAGTGTTCCTAAAAAGAAGTAGTGGAGGATCCGCAGGTAAAAAGGATAAAAAGAAGTGCTAAGCGATGCCACAAGTTATTTTTCTTATATTTTAAAGACGACGGATGGCGCTAAAGCCAAGGAATATTTAGCCTCTAGAGGAATTGATGAAGAAACTGCTTTGAAATTTGGTGTTGGTTATAATCCTTATCAAAAGTTATATCCTTATTTGAAAGCAAAAGGATATCAAGAAGAAGAAATGAGTCAAGCTAATTTGATTCGTTATTATCATGGGCATTTTGAAGATGTGTTTCAAAATCGTATTACGTTTGCTATCCATGATCGACAAGGACAAAGTATTGGCTATACAGCTAGAAGTATGGATCCGAAATCGGGAATCCAAGTATATCAATACCGATAATACTTTGGTCTTTCATAAAGGAAATGTGATTTACAATTACCACCGAGCTAAAACGCCCGCCAGAAGAGCGGGGAAGGTGTATTTATGTGAAGGGGTCATGGATGTGATCGCCTTAACACAAGCCGGAATTGAAAATGTAGTGTGTACATTAGGGACAGCTTGTACGGATGATCAAATACGATTGTTAGCTACAATGGCACCGGTGTTAGTGATTGCTTATGATGGTGATCATGCTGGACAGAATGCTTCGTATAAAGTGGCTAAATTAGCACAATCAATCGGCGTAGAATGTCGAATTGTTAAGAATATAGATCATCTTGACCCGGATGAGATTTATCGTCAAAAAGGTCAGGAAGCACTTGAAAAGTTTTTAAAACAGGAAGAAAGTTTTATGGAATTTTTCATGGATTATCAATTAAAAGAGTGCTAATTTATCTAATTATTCCGAACGAAAAAGTTGGACAAGAAATAGCCTCTGAAATTCAAAACTTAAAGGGATGAAGTGGATCGACGTTACTTTCAGCATCTTTTAGAAGAAAAACTAGGCTTGAATTTTAAGAGTATCTGTTAATAAAACCAGAACGAAATCAACTTCTATCAAAACAAAGGTAGATGGGGTAGAAGTGGCGGAATACGAGATTTTAGCTATCATGATTCAATATCCCAAAGCCATTCAGATCTTTGATGAAGAATTGGGCTTTTTGACAGATGCTACGAGAAATAATGTGGCTTTAACTTTAGTGAATCGCTTGCATCGAAGGCAAGAAATTCAACCAATTGAATTGTTGGAATCTGCCCAAAGTGATGAAGAAAAGAACTTGTTGGACGAGATTGATTGAGATGAATGTGAAAGACTATCAAGAAGAAGAGTTGAGAGCTTTATTTGATCGAATTAGAAATGAAACAATTGGATGATCAAGTGAAACAACTATATGATAGTCTTTCCAATCCTAGTTTAGATGAGGCGACCAGAAAGCTTTTGTTACAAAAATATAGTGAAGTGAAACGAGAATTAGGTCGTTTGAAGTCTTCCGAACAAAAGAAATTCTAAAAGCTATTTACCGTATTAGAATAGATTGTGGTAAAAATAGGCGAAAAGTGGAATGAAAAATAGATAGTGTTTTCAATGAAAACCTGTATGGAAAGATAGTAGCCCACAGAGTACTGATGGATTTAGATGGGAGATAACAATGCCAACAAAAAGAAAGCTGAAACTCAAAGAGAAGATTAATTCTGTTAAAGGAATTGGAAAAAATGTCACTTTAAAAACACTGGATGATTTAAAAGAGGAATATAAAGTTGCTTACCAAAAGGATGGTGGCTTACTCCAAAAGGATGTTATGGCTTCTTTGGAACATTTGGATCTGAGTGATGATGAAATGGATGAATTATGGGACTGGTTTAATGAACAGAAGATGGAAGTCACTTCCGAAGAGGAGTTGGAAACTTTTGAGGAAGAAGAGGATCAGGATCTCGTAGTTGATCGTGATGAAGGATTCTGATGAGGATTTGGACGATTTAGATAAATCGGATGATGAAAAGGAAGATAAAGATCATTATTTTGACCATGTGAATGCGATACATGGGGATATTTCAGCCACCTCTGGTGATTCAGTCAAGATGTATTTAAAAGAAATTGGTCGTGTTCTTTATTGAAAGCAAGTGAAGAGATTGAAATTGCCAAAAATTGAACAAGGGATGAAGAAGCCCCATAATGTTCTAATCTCTTCCAATTTACGCTTGGTGGTATCCATTGCTAAGAAGTATGTGGGTCGAGGTATGCAGTTTTTGGATTTGATTCAAGAGGGGTAATATGGGTCTTGTTAAGGCTGTTGAAAAGTTTGACTATACAAAGGGCTTTAAGTTTTCGACTTATGCTACTTGGTGGATTCGTCAAGCGATTACACGAGCTATTGCGGATCAAGCTAGAACTATTCGTATTCCTGTTCATATGGTAGAGACGATCACCAAGTTGACTCGTGTGGAAAGAAGTTTGGTTCAAGAGTTGAGTCGAGGAACCTACTCCGAAGAAATTTCTGGCTTGTTTAGAGGGGATTTCAGCTGACAAAGTACGTGAAAATCAAAAAGATTGTTTTAGATCCTGTTTCTTTAGAAACACCAATTGGAGAAGAAGACGATTCTCTCTTAGGAGATTTTATTGAAGATAAGGATGCTTTAAGCCCTGATCAATATGCTTCGAATCAATTATTGAAGGATGAGATTAATGATGTCCTTTCCGGTTTGACGGAAAGAGAAGAGAAGGTTCTTCGTTTACGCTTTGGCTTATATGATGGTCGTACGAGAACGTTGGAAGAAGTTGGCCGTGAATTTAATGTGACACGTGAACGTATTCGTCAAATCGAAGCTAAGGCTCTTCGTAAGTTGAAGCATCCAAATCGCTCAAAAACGTTTGAAGGATGACAAATGATTTCAGTGCGTTTAGAAGCGATAAAACGTCATGTACAAAAAGGGCTTGGTCATAGCTGATATTGGCTAGATCATGCTTTTTATCCACTGATTTAATGAAAGAAGGTATCGCTAAAAAGTATATGCTTGTGATATTGCAAAGGGTCCTTTATCTATTGCGAAAGATCATATTAGGCGTTTCGCATGAGCATGAAATTCAAACAATTTTAAGTGATGGAACTGAAAAAGTACCAAATGACACTCAAGGAATTATTATTGCCGGTATGAGGGCGGAAGACAGCTATTCATATTCTCGAAAGTGAATTAGAAAAAGCGAAATCTTATCAGCAAATTATTTTTACAGGTCAATCGTGGGTATGAGGAGTTGCGGGAAAATGGCTGTTTTGAACATGATTTTGATCCAAGAAGAGTGGGTTGTTCTAAGAACGAGTTTTATTATCTTTCAATTTCTACTTTCTATACAGGGAAAGACAGAATATCAAGAAGAAGATATTTTATTGGACCTTATTTAAAAATGAAAGAAGATCCGATAGCGATAAAAATGGTTTTGTAGAGAAATTAAGAAAGCTGAAAAGATTTTGCCTTTGACTCAGGGACGAAAAATTTAAGAAACGTATTGATTACTATAAAGAATATATCAGATGATTTTTAATGAATATACACTATTTTAGTGTATGTTTTTATGTGATAGAAAAATAAAATATGTCAATCATAACGATTTTTGAGAAATATATTATCTGTACAAAATCATATGAGTAGAAACTTAAAATGGAAAGCACATTTTAAGATTGATCAATATAATATATATATAATTAAATACAGAGGAGGCAACTTATGAAAATCATTGTTAAAGAGCCAGAATCGGTTATGAAACGTAAATGTTCTCATGGCCATGATGAGAAGACATCGATAAATGACATAATGGAAACATTATGTCATTTATCAATGAGTTTCATAAGAGTCTATGGAAAGAAAAATCAGCAAATATATGAAGTTATTCCATATAAAGGAATTATGCTTGTATAATAAATTAAATGGCATTTTAATTACTATATGAAAGTAAATTTATAAAGATAAAAATAATGATTATATTTTTGAAAACTAAAAATGATGAAATTTTTAATTATTTAGAGTCAAAGAAGTTCTTCATTGATGATTTGACAGTTAGAAAATATATCATTAATGAATATAGTATTCCTAAAGAAACTGGCAATGACGTCAATATGTGTATAAGTTTAACTGAAAATGTAATTGTTCACGTAAATATTGTTATCAATTGAGTTGGGATAAAAATAGTTGCATGTTGGATAAGGATTATTACGATTTCGTATGTGACTATTTGGAAAAGTTATAAATAAAATGGAGCAAAAAGGTAAACTTACTATCAGATATTTTGGTGGAGAACCGATGCTTAAGATGATTTTGAAGTTAAATAAATTTATTTTTGAAAAATAGAGAATTCTAATAAGAATATAAATATTATTTTGAAATAGATACAAATTATACAATAATGGATAAAGAATTTATATTACACTTTCTCAATTTAAGTATAGCAACTTGTTTATCGTTACCTAATGATCATAATTTATTGAGAAGTAATAGTTTGAGAAGACATTTGAAAATATATTAGAAACAAGAGAGATGTTTTTGATATGAAAAATATAAAATTAAACATTGACACAGTGTACATGATAATAATGAAAAAGATTTTGAATCTTTTTAAAATTAATTAGTAATAATAAAAGTTAATTGTATGATTTATTTTACAAATATCGTAAATTATTATGGAAACAAAATTCCATAATAAATGAGCTTATAAAGAATTTGAGAAAATCAGCATCGAAAAATTTTATCCGTTACTATACGAGTATGGTCGATAGAAGGGCTGCTTCCTCGTTTGGTCTAGGAATGCTCAGACTACTGGAAACATGTAAATTGTGTATTCTAATGGAGAGGGTCAATGTTCTTTATTTGGCAAAGATTTAAAATGTAAGAAAAGGAGACCAGCAAATCCAATAGTTAAATCATCTACCAGATAAAATGTATAAAATGCTATGATTATCCATATTGTGGTGGATTAGACTGTATCAAATGTGATGGGGTATATAAGGAGAGCATACAACTTTTTAAAATATATTTAGAACTATGGAGTTGAATGAAATGTTAAGTTATCTATATCAAGAAAAGAAATATTTTTATTCTTTTATTATGCTGATGCCATTACGAGCTCTTAGTTCTGTGGCGGTTACAACGGTGATTGCAAGTATTGTTGATTTTGCAATGGAAGTTCTTTAGATCAACTTCCTAAATATTTTTATATTTCATTGATATATCTTGGTTGATTTTGATTAACATTTTTGACGCGTTAAAATTCACTTAATTTAATTCTAAAGTAGCATTTAAACCAAAGTTGATCTTTTAATAAAAGTAATGCACTGAAAAATAAAATGAATTTAATAGTAATTCATCTAAATATCTATCCATCATTGAGAATGATATTGAAATCATTCGTGAAACTTTATATACAGTAATGGGATATGATGGAAGATTTCAAGAATGTTTTGCGCAATAATTGTTGTATTATAGTTGGCAGATTGGCATATTTATTTTGATTATCTTTTTACAGGCATTCATACCAATTGTTGGTGGCCATAAATTCAGAGAGTGTTGACATCGTATACAATTAGTAAAAGAGAAACATATTACGGTTTAAAAGATTATCTTTCTGCTTTTATGACAGCAAAAATATTCCATATAGAAGATAAATTATCTGCAATTAGAGAAAACAGTCTATGAGAATGAACTGAAATGGAATATAAAAGAGTTTTAGAATCCTTTTGTCAATTCACTATCCTTTGTATTTTAATAAATCGCATATTTAGGAATATTTTTGATAGGTGGGTAGTTTGATGCTAACAGGGAAGTATTCGTTCTTTCTATTATTGTCGCTATTGCAGATGTAGTTTTCTATATCAGTGGACCATCTTTATATCTTGTAGATGATTTATCTAAGATGAAATCTTCACAAGAATCATCGAAAGCGTTAAAACAATTTAGGCAAAAAGAAACAAAAGGTAATGATTCAAGATCGTGATTTTAAAATTGGTTAATATTGATTATCGATGTTTCGTTTGGGTATGGAAAGAAGAATATATTAGATCACATTTCTTTATTTTATTTGGATAAAATATCTAATTGTTGGTAAAAGTGGTGGGAAAATCGACTTTATTGAATCTGATTTCAGGCTGGAAGCACTTATACTGGGCATATTTGGTTTCAATCACATTGACTTACATCAGTAAAAAGAATATTGCAGAGAATATTTGTCTGATCGAACAAACTCCTTTTATTTTGATGATACCATTTATAACAATATCACTTTGTTTGAAGAGTATAGTGAAGACGAGGTGAAGATGGTTTTAAAAGATGTTGGTTTATTGGAATATGTTTTGGAATTAGAAAAAGGAATCTCATACAGAACCCATAGAAAATGGGAAAAATCTTTCTGGTGGTGAGAAACAAAGGCTGGCTTTAGCACGTGCATTGATTCGTAAAACCCATTTATTTTTGGATGAATATACATCAAATTTAGATATGGAGTCTTTAGAGAAAAATTGAGAAATGTATATTTAATTTACACAACAGTAATAGTTGTGTCATCGAGCGGAAGAAAGTTTTGATAATTATCATAAGGTTATCAAATTGAAAAATAAATTAGTCGAATTAAAAATAGGATTGCTAATTTAAGAATAATCAAAGAAAGTAGAAAGTCATCCCTAAATGCAAAAATATCTTCTAATATTGCGCTTGAGTTGAAAAATCAAGATAAAATAGCGATTGATCGCTTGATTAAAGACCGTTAACTAATTTAGACAACGAGACTTTTTGACGGGCTATATAGTTCTTTTCTTAATATGAGAAACAAGAGCTTTCAGTCTAAAGACTTATTTAAGCTAGGTTATAAGCTTCCAGTAGCAGCCGCTTTATCCTTAGCTTCAACCGCCATTAAAAACTTTCTTAATAGCTGTTTTCAATTCCGTTTTTGACCAAATAATGCGTTTTGTTTTTAGGTTCGTTAAAGCACGTTTCTTTTTGTGATTTGATATTCGCTTCATGGTGACGCCCTCCTGTCTTATAAGCTGATTCTATAATATCAAGCACAACTAAATGCAAATATTTATCTGAAAACGACGATAGAATAAAGCCATTGAGAGGAGATTTTGAATGAATATCCCTATTTTTGGCTACTACCTGAATTTGCAAGAGAAATGTTAGAGCACTTTATCAAGAAAAAGTACAATATTGTGGCGGTCGTCCTCAACCTGACAATTTTGTTGGTCATAAAAATATTCACTAACACCGACTCATGGGATTTGCAAAGGATCATCGTATTCCTTGCCTTCAACCAGAAGGTTAAAAGAGGCTGTTGAGGAGGTATTATCTTATCAACCGGACTTTTATTTTGTCTTGTGCTTATGGACAATTTATTCCACAAACCATTTTTAGAATATCCTAAATATGGATGTTTGAATATTCATCCATCCTTATTACCTAAGTATCGAGGGGAGCTCCATTCATCATGCCATCATGAATGAGTGAAAAGAAACAGCGGTTTCTTTGATGAAAATGGTTAAAAATGGATGCTGGTGATATCTATGCTCAGCGAGTGATTGAGATTGGTGAAGATGAGCGTTTTACGAATTGAATCGTCGTTTGATAGAGGTGGCTCATCATTCGTGAGGATTTGCCGTTGTATTTTGAAGGAAATTAGAGGCAGTTGTTCAGGATGAATCGCAAGTTATTTTAGGCTCAATGTGACGAAAAGAAGAGGAAATGGTTCATTTTCAGAGAAGAAGATATCGTACAGTTGTACAAATCCATATACGAGGCTTTATATGATTGGCCAGATGGCTTATGGTGTCATTCAAGGAAAACGAGTGAAATTCATTTCTTGTCGGAAAGAAATAGTTCATCATTCAAAAGCGGTTGGCGAAGTGATTGGTTTAGAGGGAAAAGGATTGAAGATCGCTTGTCAAGGAGGCTATCTGATCGTCAACGAATTACAACCGGAAGGGAAGAAAGCAATGGATGCCAAATCCGTCATGAATGGCCTTGGTCGTTCTTGGGTTGGTCATTGTTTTGAATAGGAGTTATAGATCAAAGAGTAAATTCGAAATTTTTGCATTATGCTCCATATTGATCATGGAAAAAGTACATTAGCGGATCGTATTTTAGAAATGACGGATACGGTTTCACAACGGGAAATGAAATCGCAACTATTGGATGATATGGATCTGGAAAGAGAAAGAGGCATCACCATCAAACTCAATGCTGTTCAATTGAAATATAGAGCAAAAGATGGGCAGGAGTATATCTTTAACTTAATTGATACTCCGGGTCATGTTGATTTCAGTTATGAAGTATCCCGTTCTTTAGCGGCTTGTGAAGGGGCTGTTTTGGTGGTGGATAGTACACAAGGTGTGCAAGCTCAAACCTTGGCCAATACTTATCTGGCTTTAGATAATGATTTGGAAATTCTACCGGTCATTAATAAAGTTGATATGAACAATGCCGACCCTGAAAAAACAAAGAAAGAAATTGAAGAAATCATTGGTTTGGATTGTTCAAATGCGCCTTTGATTTCAGCTCGTTCCGGTTTTCATGTGGATCAAGTTTTAGAACAAATTGTTGCCTTGATTCCAAGTCCTCAAGGGGATGAGAAAAGCACTACAAGCGTTGGTGTTTGATTCTTTGTATGATGCTTATCGGGGCGTGATTCCTTTGATTCGTGTTCGGGAAGGTTCTATTAAAGTGGGAGATAAAATTCGATTTATGGCAACCGAGGCGGAATATGAAGTTTTGGAGTGTGGAATTCGAACACCAAGAGAAGTAAAAGTTAGTAAAATTAGAATGTGGAGATGTCGGTTGGATTGCGGCTTCTATTAAATCCATTCAAGATGTGCGTGGGAGATACAATGACACATGTCTCATCAACCGGCCAAAGAGGCTTTAAGTGGTTATCGCGTGATGAATCCAATGGTGTATTGTGGTCTTTATCCAACGGATGCGGATTATATCGGATTTTACGGGAGGCGTTAGATAAATTACAACTCAATGATGCTTCACTTCGTTATGAACCGGAAACTCAATGCCTTAGGGTTTGTTTTTCGTTAGATCTTGGGTTTATTGCATATGGATGTCATTCAGAACGCTTGGAAAGAGAATATAACTAGATTTGACTGGCAGTAGCTCCTTCCAGTTATTTTACACATGTGTATCAGACGGATGGCACTATGTTAGCGGTGAGATAATCCGCTCTATATGCCCGAACCTTCTAAGGATCAATCGCATTGAAGAGACCGTATGTCTTAGCTAAAATCATGGTACCGGATGTTTATATCGGATCGGTGATGGAGCTTTGTCAAAACAAACGCGGTATCTATAAAAATATGGAAATAATTGATGTGGGTAGAAATGAAATTCACTATGAATTACCTCTATCTGAAATTATTTTTGATTTCTTTGATCGTTTAAAATCGTGTTCAAAAGGATATGCGTCTTTAGATTATGAAATGATAGGCTATCGAGCAGAAGAGTTAGTTAAGATGGATATTTTGTTAAATCATGAAGCAGTGGATGCCTCTATCTATCATTGTGCCACCGTGGTTCTGTCCCCTTTTAAACGAGGCAATGCCATTGCTATTAAATTAAAACGCTCACCTCATCAACAATTTGAAAATTCCAACTCAAGCTGCCATTGGTGGTAAAGCTATTGCACGAACGAATAATAAAGCTTTGCGTAAGAATGTTTTAGCTAAGTGTTATGGGGGAGATATTTCTCGTAAAAAGAAACTTCTCGAAAAACAAAAAGAAGGGAAGAAGAGAATGAAGGCGGTGGGATCGGTTGAAATTCCACAAGAAGCTTTCATGGCTGTTCTATCCATGGATCATGACAAGTAAAGCTTTATATTCCACGTGCCTTTTGCGCTCATATTTGTGCTATTGTGATTTTGCACATGTGGGGTATTGTTCTTCTTAGTAATCAATGGTTGGAGGTCAAAAGAAATAGAAGACAAAAAGCACTGAAAATCTGGAAACCATTTTATTTAGGAGGAGGGGACGCCAGTTAGTCTTCAGGAAGATGAATTAGAATTCATTGATTTTATTAGATCCTTATTGTCAAAAGATTAAGGAATATAATGATTGAAATCAATCCTGAAGTAATGACATTAGAGAAAGCAAAAATCTGTCATAGACATGGGATCAATCGGGCTTCTATCGGTTTTCAAAGTTCTGATAAACGCTTATTAAAACTCATGGATCGCCAACATGATTATTATACAGAAGTACAAGAAACGATTGAGTTTTTAAAAAGTCGTATAACCAACTATTCTTTGATCTACTATATTCTTTGCCGGGACAAACGATGGAACTGTTTCAACAATCGGTCAATGATGCCCTTTGCTTTAGAACCGAAAACATCTTTCGTTGTATTCACTAACGATTGAGCCAAATACTTTGTTTGCTCGAAAGGGATTGAAATCTTTAGAAGCTGATCTGGAAGCGGATATGTATGAATGGATTTGTGCTTATTTACCAAGTCAAGGATATGAACATTATGAAATCTCCAATTTTGCTAAAAAGGGGTTTGAATCAAGACATAACAGATGTATTGGCATTATGAGGATTTTTATTAGTTTATCTTGTGGAGCCAGTGGGAAAAGAAAATCATGAACGCTATGCATAAATCAAAAACTTGAGAGAATATTTAAAGAATCCTTTTAGAATATATATCCTTTTAGGTAAAGAAGATGAACAATTTGAATCTATTATGATGGGCTTGCGTCTAAAAGGAATTGATCTTTTAGATTGGAAGAGAACATACAGGAAAAATATGGTGAAATATTATGATAAGGCATTTCAGAAGCATCTATCAAACGGTAATTTGGTTTTAGAAGGAGACGTATGTTCGATGTACAAAGAAAGGATTTCCAATTTTGCAAATCAATATAGTTGATTTTCTTTAATCTTTTAGGATATTATGAATAGGCTTTTGGACTGGGTTTACTGAATCCTCGACGATAAACTCGGTTTAGAAGAATAAGAAAGAAAGAGGAGAATACATGTTAACGAAAGAAAAGATTGCTGAAATCACAAAAGAGTTTGGACGTAAAGAAGGGGACACCGGTTCTCTAGAGGTTCAAGTCGCTTTATTAACCAATCAAATTAATGCTTTGACAGAACATATGAAGGTAAACAAGAAGGACTATTCTTCTAACCGTGGTCTTTTAAAGATGGTTGGTCGTCGTAAAAATATGCTGGAATACTTAAAGAAGAACGATGTAAACCGTTATCGTGATTTAGTGAAGGCTTTAGGCTTAAGAAAAATAATTTCAAAAAATGTCATTTTGAAGTGAACCTAAAAAGTTGGACAACAACTCAGTAGGTTCATTTTTTTATGGAATGAATGGGTTTTACTTTATTTCTATGGTGGTTTTTTTGTGCTTTCTGATACCCTGTCCTATAATAAAATTATGAAAATGATTGAATTAAAAAGAGGTTAAAAAGACTTATACCATGGGAGAAGTAAAAATTCCTGCTTTAGCTGGCATTAACTTTTCAATTGAAGAAGGAAAAGTGGCGGTTATTGTCGGCAATAGTGGGCGGGAAAAATCGACCATATTAAATATTCTTGGCGGGATGGATCAGGTAAGTTCGGGAGAAGTATATGTTCGTAATCAATCCATTCATAAGATGGATGAAAAAGAGTTAACTGATTATCGCCGTTTGCAAGTTGGTTTTTGTATTTTCAATTTTATAATTTGATTGGTAATTTGACAGCTTTAGAAAATATTGAATTAGCCTCGGAAATATCAACGCATCCTTTGAAGGCGGAAGAAATATTAGATTTGGTGGGTTTTGAAAGATCGGAAAGGACACTTTCCGGCACAGTTATCCGGTGGTGAGCAACAACGGGTTGCCATTGCAAGGGCTATTGTTAAAAATCCGATTTGTTATTGTGTGATGAACCGACGGGAGCGTTGGACGATAAGACAGGAAAACAAATTCTGCAATTATTGCAGGATATGTCCCACCAATTTCATAAAACAGTTATCATCATCACTCATAATCAAGCCATTTGTCCAATGGCGGATATTGTGATTCGGGCTAAAAGACGGCTTGATTCAATCTTTATACAGAAAACACATCCACTGTCTGTGGAGGAAATTGAATGGTAAAAGATAAAACCTTTTGGAAATCATTAGGACGCTTAATTTGTAAGACGAAAGGGCGTTATATCAACCTCGTTGCTATTGTAGCGATAGGGGTAGCTTTCTTCGTGGGTGTTTCTTCTTCGGCCGGTATTATGGCTCATTCGGTTTCTTTGTATAATCAAAAGTGCACACCTTAAAACAGGCAACTATCTCATTCCAATTATGGTTTTGAACAAGAAGACTTAGATAAAATTGCTCGTCAAAAGAAGTTCAAAAATGAAGCAGCTTATTTTGAAGATGCTCAGGTGATGAGTTCCTCATACGACGAGAATCACTCGTATTCATTCTTATCATCCGAAAAACAATCAATCGTTTTGCTTTGGTAGAAGGTCGCTTTGCCCAAGAATGATCAGAAATACTGGCAGAAAAAGGGTTCTAGTATTATGCCCGGATTTTCTTTGGGAGATGTTTTAACAATCAAAAAGAAAGATTCTATTTTGAAAAAAACGTCGTTTTAAGGTGGTCGGTTTGGTCAATACACCTTTTTATATCTGAGATCAAACCAAAGAAAATTCTACTTTGCAAAATCAGGCTATTTCGACTTATCTTTATTTACCGGAAGAAGGATTTAAAGCAAATCGCTATCGTGAAGTCAATCTATTATTTAAAGGAAACTTTGGAGCAGATGAGTTTTTCCAAAGAGTACCAAGATCACTATTCAGGAAAGCTAAAACCAAACTCATGGAGTTAGGTAAAGAGAAGAAGGTCAGCGTGTAAAGATAAAGCACTACAAGATTATCAATCAGGATGGGATAACTATCAAAGAGAATAGGCAAAAATTTTCTAAAAAGGAAAAATGGAAGTCCAACAGAAGTTCACAAACATCAAAGGCAGTATTGATTCAGAAGGAAAAAGAAATTAAGAAAAGGAAAGTCTTTGTTAGATAAAGGTAAGCAAGAGTTATCTAGTAACGAAAATCTTTTCAACAATCTGAAAAATCGGTCAAGGATCAAATTCAGGCTTCTTATCAAAAATTGAAGAACAGAAAGCTATAAATATGCCCATTCCAATCTTTATCGCGACAAAAAATATACTTTATTGACACAAAAAGATTTTTGAGCATCAACTGGAATCATTAAAAGCTGGTCTTGGAAAAATTGAGGGACTTTAGAACAATTAATTGCATTGATTTCTTCTGAACAGGCCATTTGGGGAAGTATCCGGATGAAACGGCTGTCTATACGATTCCGAGGATTCATAGTGAGCGTTATGGTTTCGATGTGCAGAAAAATGTGGCGGCTTTACGAGATTTATTTATCCGGGTTGATTCAGCAAGACCAGAAAGCTTTACAAGGATTAAAAACACTGAAGGGAAATAATGCTAGTGAGAGAAAAAGAAAGTCTGAAACAAGCCATTGATCAAACTGAACAAGGATTGAGTCGAGTGAAAGATGGTTTAAAGAAGGTTGCTCAAGGTATAAAACAGATACAAATAGGTTGGCAAGATTTAGAACAAGTTTTCAAACAAATTCAAGAAAAGAAAAAGATAATAGTTCAGTACTTTGATGAAGAAGACAATTGAAGATTCTAAAAGTTTTTACATAAAAGGAAAACGAATGGAGCGTGTATGCAGAAAACTTCAATTCGGCCAGAAACAACTCCAAGTTAGTAGAAAAGATAGCGAAAAGAGTCAATGAAGGAGAGAGAAACTAAAAGAAGTCAGGTATCAATTAATAGAAGCTAAAAAGAAATTGATCAGCTGGAAAATGGAGAATGGACGTAGCTAGACCGTCTTCGTCATTATGCTTTCCGCTTACTCAAAAATACGGTGGATCAGATGAAAGCCATTGCTCGTATCATTTCCCTGTCTTTTGTTTTAGTGGCGATGCTGGTTTGTTTGACAACAATGACGCGTTTAGTGGAAGAAGATCGAAGTGAACTGGGAATTTTTCGAGCTCTTGGCTATCAACGTAAACAATTGCTTCAGAAGTACGCTTGTTATTCATTAAGTGCGACGGGACTAGGATTGGTTTTGGGTGTTTTGTTGGGCATGCTTAGTTTTCCATTGATTATTTATGAAGCTTGGAAAATGATGTTTATTCTTCCTTCCTTACAAATGGAAATTCCATGGATGTTTATCGTTTGGACATTAGATTGGTGTTTGTCAGATGTACTCTAACCACTTGATGGCTGAGTCGTCAGGATACTAAGGAAGTGCTGGCTTCATTGCATGCGTCCAAAGGCACCGAAGGTTGGAAAAATCATTTTATTGGAAAGAATTCCTTGTCTTTGGAGACGATTTAGTTTTTTACATAAAGTGACTTTTCGTAATCTTATTCGCTACAAGAAACGATTCTTTATGACGATAATTGGTATAGCAGGGTGTTCTGCTTTGATGGTGATGGGTTTTGGATTCGGGATTCGATTACTTTCTAGTTCATCTTCACTTTACAAAAATTCTTCACTGCGATGGTATTGTTGAAGCAAAGTCATAGGTGTCTAATTTAAAGAAAGACTTAGAAAAATCGAGATATAGATTATGTGAAAGAGGGACTTTATTACACCACTAATCTGAGTTTTTAATCAGCAGGAGAAAAGTGTTAGTTTATTCTGGATCCAACTTATCATCTTTATATCAACTAGAAGATTTGCATCACAATATCTCTGAACAAGATGCGTGTGATTGTAAGCGAGAAAGTAGTGGAAACAATTTCATATTCAAGAAGGAGATATCATCACAATTGAAAATCAAGTGGGTAAAAAGTTTTCCGTACCTGTTCGAAAGATTGCGGTTTATTATACGCAAAATGCGGTTTGGATGAATCCAAGGACTTATCAAAAATCTTTCAAGAGAAACTGGTTGGAAAGTTAGTCTTTGTAAAGGTTAAGGATAACGTTTCAATCGCTCATTTAGAAAAAGATCCTATCCAGAAATCAGATGTGATTGAGTTTTTAGACCGCTGATTGAAAATTTTAATCAAATGATTCAGGGTTAAATGCTATTGTTTGGGTTTTCATTGTGTCTTCTATGTTGCTGGCTTTTGTGGTCTTGCACTTTAATTAGTCTAAATATTTCAGAAAGAATGAGAAAATTACGACTTTAAAAGTACTGGGTTTTCGGAAAAGAGAAATTGAACGCCACGTTTTCCAAGAAAATATTTTTATTGACGGGATTAGCCTCTTTGTGGGACTCCTATAAGTGGTATTGCATCGGATTATTATGACAACCATTCAAGTTGAAAACTTGGTTTTTCCAATATGGATTCAATGGTCCAGTTTCGTATATTCTTTCCTATGGACCACTCTTTATTTGGTTTTATTAGTGACTAGGTGGATGAAACGGTATGTTCATCGTATTGACATGGTGGAAAGCTCGAAGAGTTTGGAATGAATGACATGGATGGCTTTAAAGTACCAAGATGAATGTTTTCTATGTAGATGGAGCTGAGTGATGTTAGGGAAGATGTTTGACTTTTTTCCGTGATTTAGGAGAAGAGTCAAATCACATGAAATCATTTACTGAAAAGATTGTTTATGGTGGAAATATGTAAAAACAAGCCAGGGTTATATGAAGAAAAAGAAGGCTGATACGATTTTAAAAGGCAAACTCTAATATAATGAAAAGAAAGGAGATTCTGATTAAACGAGTCTTTGGAGGGATGTTTATAAATGAAAGTATACCAAATTGAAGGGCACTTTTTAGGAAAGTATGAAAATAGGGACTGGTTGTACTACTTACAGTAATTCGAAAAATGGAGAAAAGATGGAAAAGTTTAAGAAAAAGTTGGTCTTTTTGGAAAGACAATTACAGTAGAAAATGGTGAAATTGCTAAAACAAGCGGGTGGATCTGTCGTTGTTCGCTATAACGATACAACGATTCTTTCCACAGCAACTGCTAGTTCTCAAGCAAGGATACGGATTTTTTCCCGTTAACAGTTTTATATCAGGAAAAAATGTATGCGGCAGGTAAGATTCCTGGCGGTTTCTTAAGAAGAGAAGGTCGACCAGTGAACATGCAACATTAACAGCACGTCTGATTGATCGCCCTATTCGTCCGTTATTTGCGGAAGGGTTCCGTAATGAAGTGCAAGTGGTGAATACGGTCTTATCCAATGATCCAGATGCCAGTAGTGAAATGGCTTCGTTATTTGGTTCTTCTTTAGCTCTTTTTGCATATCAGATATTCCTTTTAATGGGCCAGTAGCTGGAGTTCAAGTGGTTCGTGTCAATGGTGAGTTTTTAATTAATCCTAGTGTAGAAGAGAATGCAAAAGGAGATCTTCACTTGACAGTAGCAGGTACAAAACAAGCTATCAATATGGTGGAAGCCGATAAAAGAGGTTTCGAAGAAACGATGTTGGCTGCTTTGCAATTTGGTCATGAAGCGATTCAGAAGCTTTTGTGAAATCTAAGAAGAAGTGATTGCAAGCTGTGCTAAGGAAAAAGATGGAAGTGACTCTTTACGAGATTGATTCAAAGATTAAGGCGTATATTGATGAAAAGGGTGCAAAAACGGATTCGAGAGTCGCTTTCATTAAAGCTAAGTTAGAACGTTATGCCACTATTGATGCTCTTATTGAAGAAATGGTTCAAGGGTCTCTGAGTGGGGCATATGAATCAGAAGCGGATCAAAATAAAGCGATGAAACAAGCTCGTGAGTACGGTGTTGAAATTGAAGCAAATGGAGTTCGCCGCCCGATTTCACAAGATAAGATTCGGCCGGATGGCAGGGCTTTTAGATGAGCTTGCGTCTCGTTGGATAGTCAAGTCGATTTATTGCCTCGTGGTACATGGTTCTGCTTTATTTACCCGTGGGGAAACTCAAGTTCTTTCGGTGACGACACTAGGTCCCTTAAGTGATGCTCAAATGATGGATGATTTAGGCATGGAAGAAGAAAAAGATTTATGCACCAATATAACTTCCCACCATTTTCTGTAGGAGAAGTGGGCGTATGGGTTCTCCTGGTCGTCGTGAAATTGGTCATGGTGCTTTAGGAGAAAGAGCTTTAGCAAAGTGTTACCAAGTGAGGAAGAATTTTCTATGCTATTCGTACTTCTGCGGAAGTTTTGGAATCCAATGGATCTTCTTCACAAGCCTCTATTTGTGCTGGGACCATGTCTTTAATGGCGGCTGGTGTTCCTATTAAAGCTATGGTTGCCGGTGTCGCAATGGGTCTAATCACAGTCGGAGATACTTACTCCGTATTGACGGATATTCAAGGTATGGAAGACCATTATGGCGATATGGACTTTAAGGTAGCCGGCACACGAGAAGGGATTACTGCCTTACAAATGGATATTAAAGTAACAGGGATTTCACAAGATATTTTACGAGAGGCTTTAGCTCAAGCTCATAAGGGTCGTATGCAAATATTGGATAATATGGAAGCTTGTATTGCTGAACCTAGACCTGATGTATCAAAGTGGGCTCCTAAGATGGATCGTCTGATCATTCCTGTGGATAAGATCCGCATTGTGATTGGTAAGGGTGGTGAAATGATTGACAAGATCATTGAATCTTGTCAAGATGTCAAGATTGATATTGAAGATGATGGATCTTGTGTCATTTATCATATGGATCGAGAAATGATTGACAAAGGAAAGAAATGATTGAAAACTTAAATCAAAAGGTTAGCTAAGGTTGGTGGAAATATATGAGGGTTTGAAGTCACTGATGTGAGAGAAAGCTTTTAGTGTTTGTGAACTTATTTGGTAGGTGGATGTTTTATTACATGTATCTCAATTATCTCGGAACGGGGTTGAAAACATTATGATAAAGTTCGTAGGGTGATCATATTCGGGTGAAAGTCATTCAAGTGGATGAAACCGGCAAAGTGAAGGTTTCTGCTAAAGAGCTTTTGGAAAAGCCCGAAGGGTATGTGGAAACACAACGTAAGTCTTTTAAACCTCAAAAAATAGAAGGTGAAACACGTGTCTTAGAAAGAAGAAAGAAGAGAAGGCTTAACCTTCTCTTTTATTAGGAATGATGATATGGCAAGAATGAGAACCAAAAATGTGGCTATTCCCTGATTGAAAGACCATCCGATCTAATTTTACAACATCCTGAGTTTTAAAAGGAAATTGAAAGCGAGAAAACTTCATGGTAAAAACTTCATTTAGAAATTGGAACAGGAAGGGAAACCATTTGAATCGAAAATGGCAGCTTTATATCCTGAAGACGCATGGGTTGATTGAAAGAAGCGCCAGCTATTGGATGGCAGCCCTGATATAGTTATGAAGAAAATTCGAAATCTTTTTATAATAAAAATTTTTGTCTCAGGCGATGCTGATCAAGTTCTAAAGTGGTTTGAAGCTAAAGAAATTAATTATTTACACTTGAATTTTTCCGATCCTGGCCATATACGCACAAACGAAGATTAAGTTCTCAAAAGTTTTTAGAACGTTATCGGGTGATTTTAGCGGATGATGGTGAAAGTAATTATGAAAACTGATAATAAAGGTCTATTTGAAGACAGTTTAGTTTATTTTAATGCAGCTGGCTTTTAGATAGTAGAGGTTTCTGTAGATTACTGAAGAAAGGAACATCCGGAAGATGCCATTACAGAATATGAACGACGCTTTATGGATCTGGGACAACCAATTTATCGCTGTGTTGTTCCAAAAATACGGTAAAATAGAAGTATGAAAATAATCCTATTTTTATGGCTTGTATGATGGCGCTTGTCTCTTCGACATCCATTTGCCGGATATACCTTCCCTTAATAAGCTCTAGGTAGTAATGTTTTTCGAAGTTCCTATCATTTTTATATTCCCAGTTCGATTCGCGTTTTGAATCAACGGATTATAGCCATGTTTTAGATCATCAAGGAACCAAGTTTCGTAATGACATTAAATCTTCATCCATTTTATTTGAGCATCCAAAAATCATGGATTAAAAAGCCCAATTTTGAAGGGAATTATATGGATGTCTATCATCGTCTACAAAGTTATCGTGTTTTTATGAAGAACTGTCCAACAGTTATCATTTAGTATAAGAAAGTCCTGCTTTATTGGAAATCCAGTATTTGTGAAAAGGTGGAATTAAAGGCGATTATAAAGGCCATGGTTCAAATTTCTCAAAGCTTATGCAAAAAGATGAAAATGTCTTTACGAAAGAAATTGATCAAATTAAATCGAAAATACATAGCCGACATTATTCCTCTCTTTCGAGAAAAATGCTCGGAAAAGAAGGACGTATTGAAAGATTTTATTTAGAAATGATTCAATTGAGTGAAAAAGAAAAGAATATTGATCAGCAGGGAAGGAGAGATTGATTTTTCCTTTTGGCAAGTTTTAAATATAGACTCAGAATAATAAAGTACATAGGAAGGATTGAAGGATTCATGCATTTCAAGAAAATACAAAACGGTATTGTTTGAAGATGAAACAACTAGAAGAAACGGAAAAAGAGAGAGTTACAGTGAAGAAAAGCAGTGGAAGAACCTGTGATGCCTGTTGTTCCGGTAGAAGAAAAAGGCACTGATTCAGTACCAGAGGAAAAAGTAGTGAGCTCAAACCATCTTTTCCAAATATTACAATTGATGATACTAGGAAAGTCGAGTAGTTCTGTTGCAAGCGTTGAGAAAGTCGTAAATCAGTTATGGCAAAAACTTTGTGATTATCATCTCAACCGGTGATTAGTCCTATTTGCGGAGCGGATGAAAAGGATGATGCTTTAAATCAACCGCTCAAAGTTAAATGAAGAGAGAGAAACATATGGAAAAATGTGACACCATACTTTCGCCTATGTGGGGCACGGAAGAAAAACAATCTATTTACGATGTGAAGGAAAGAAGTAAAAAGAAGAATCTTCGAACGTTTATGAATGATGGGGTAATGGATGATGAAACTTAATTTTCTTTAGATGACATTTGAGTACTCGTGATCAAGTTTATGGCAAAGCATCTAGTGAAGATACTATGATGAAGCTGAAAATGACGTTTTCTCAACTGAATTTTATTTGATGATGAATTAGAAGATGCGAGAAGATTCAACCACTGTGATTGAAAGACGAAGAAATAGAGGAGTGATCTCTTTTGATGTGGTTTTGAAAATGTTTTAATGATTTTCATTACATATAATTGAAAGTGTTTACAAGTCTTATTATAATGGTAATTAGAGGTAAGCCATATGGATGCATTATTAAATGATTTACAACTGGTATGCGCAAAATTATTACCAATTTTAGGGTTGTGGTTTTGTTGTTTCTCTGTATGGTTTTTAAACGATTGACATTTGTATTAGAATCTATCAATAAAACGGTGATTCAATTGAAACCGATGATGAAGTTGATAGACAAAAGTCTGAAAAGCACAAGTCTTTGGATACACACGGTGAAATACTTAAAAAGTTTAGATTCTATTCATGATAAAGTTTCTCTAAAGCGATATCAAAAGGCAAGCAAAACAGTCTGAGATAATTTAAAAGAGAGAGGGAGGTAAATTCAAATGACCAACAAGAATGAAAACTGATGATGATTCCTTTGATATTGAGAAAACAGTGGAAGATTTAAAAAGAAATTACAGAAAATTAGAAGAGGAAGAAGTGGAAAGTGTGGATGGAAGAGACCTAAAGAGGATTCTTTGTGGATGAATTGAAGCAAAGCACAAAGGATCTTAAAGAAGAAGCTATCAATCAAGTCTGAAGATTTAGGTGAAAAATCGAAGATCAAGACCAAACTCAAAAGGTTCTATCTTAGTGGAAAGAGCATGCTCGTAAGAGCCAACAGCGTTTATCAAAATGGATCAGAAGTTGAAGCTACAATCTTTTGTAGAACGATGGGATCTATCTTTGAAAGCCGTAAGTAATGGGAAAAGACACTGAGAAAAACGATTTTACCGAAAGTTCAAGAAGGGACCAATTAGCCGTGGATAAGACAAAAGAATTTATCCAGAGTGATTTTGTTCAAGATGGAATAGCTAAAGCCAAGGAAACCGGAGAAAATGATTTGGACAAAGTTCAGGATAAAAATGAATGAAAAGAAATAGGAGCTGGAAATGAAACGTGTAATAATTTATGATGTCGCTCGTGAAGCGAACGTGTCTTAGCAACGGTGTCTCGTGTTAATACGGATCAAATGTCGTAAAAGCACCAACCCCGTGAGAGTTGAGAAATGGTTGAAAAGTTAGGGTATAAACCAAATGCGAGAGCACAAGGATTGCTACACAACCACCGCTAAATGGCTTGGTGGTTCCTGGAAGTCTGTTTACGTATACGGGCCAGATTATCAATGGTTTAATCGATGAGCAAAATTTATATCAACATTATGTTACGTAAGCAATCACGAGTGGCATCACGGATTTGAATTCTGTAGGGAAGAAGATCATCATCAAATCTCATGTGATGGAGTGGTGATCTTTGGATGATAAAATTAAGAGCGAAATGATAAGTGGCTACTTTGAATCGTTATAATATCCCCTGCTGTTGTAATTGGCAATCAGATCGAGGCTACAAGGATGCTTTGTTCGGTTTATACACTATCGAAGGCCATCTGGTGAATTAGTCATGAAATATTTGGAAGAAGGTAAGGATAAGATTGCTATTTTAGGAAGATCGTAAGAACCCTACAACAATATCAGTATATTTTAAAAAGCTAAAAAGTCTTTATGAATCAAAAGGCAAAGAATTCGAAAGGACAGTTGAATCTTCCGACAGGGACAAGAACTTCTTATGGATTCTTAAAAGATTGCTAAAACGCACGCTGCTGATTTGATGGTCGGCATATCGGATTCAAGTAAGCTATGGCTGATTATCAATGCGGCCAGAGAAATGAGGTCGGTTCCTGGAAGAGATGGAAGTGGTTTGTGTGCTGATACTAAATACAATACTATTATGCGTCCACAAGTGTCTTTTTCCATTCCGTCTTATGATTTAGCTGCATCCACGCGCAGGATGACAAAAATGTTACAGATGAAAATGAAGATCGTGAAGATCCACTCAATTGAGCGACTTTATTCACTTTCGTCAATCTACGAAAGCGAATAGGCATTGAAAAGAAATCTCTGCCTTTGGTTAGAATGTCTACAGCGTTGAAAAGAAGAAGCACCATCTGGAAAGAACGGCAGAGAGAGCTTGTTTGCGAAAAGCTTTCTGTTTGGAAAAGATCGGAACACACCTGGAGCTGTTTGTCTCAAAAGGCAGACCGTGACCCTGCGTTAAAGGACAGAGGCATAGGAAGTCTATGAACCAAGGTGGTACTCGCGCAAAGAGCGTCCTTAGATAGAAAGGGCAGCTTTTTATGTGTCTTGAAAGGAGTAAAATATGAATTTTTAGAAGAGTTACAATGGCGAGGATTAGTCAAAGATTATACGGATTTAGTAAGCTTTGCAGAAACGATTAGAAAAGCCAACAACGGTTTACTGGTGGACTTTGACCCAAACAGCTGATTCTTTGCACGTGGGCCACCTTCAACAAATCATGCTGCTGCGTCGTTATCAGTGGGTCGTCGTGTCTTAGCTTTAGCAGGTGGTTTTTACGGGGATGATTGGTGATCCGCGTCCGACCACTTGAAAGAAAATTACTCATTACATGAAGAGGTTTTGCACACTGTAGAAATGTATTACACCAATTAGCAGCAATGTTTGAGCTGAGTGGTAAGATAATGCGGCTGTGGATGGGTGAAACTAATAATGATTGGTTGGAAAAGATGACGACCTTTAGATTTTTGCGTGATTTTGGAAAACAATTCACATTGCGTATAAGGTGCAGACACAACTCAAAAGAAGGTAGATACGGGCTATCTTATTTGGAGTTTCTCACATACGTGATCTCTGCCAAGCCATTGATTTTTATCATCGATTTAAGGAATATGATTTGCCGAAGTCTCAGATTGGTGGTTCAATGATCATCGTGCAATTTAACTTTCCGGTATGGATCTAATTACGAAATGAGAAAATCACACAGAAGTGACTACATCACACTTATACCAAAAGTGATGGTTCAAAAATTCGGTAAGAGTCGAAGCGTAGGAAACACTTGGTTGATCCAACGCACCAGTGCCTCGTGCGAGTTTTGATCACCTTTCGCCGAATACACCAGATGATCTCTATCGTAGACCATTTCGAAGGATTGAGTTTAAAACACTGGAAGAAATTGAACGATTAGCCTCATTTAGTAGAAACAGAACTGAAAGAAGAGAAGCCCAAAAAGCGTGGCTTGTGAATTCAACGACCTTCTATGTGCATGGTCAAAAAGGGTTAGAGAAAGCTCATGTATTTCGGAAACTTTTATTTTCCGGGTGATTTTAAGGAGTTTAAGTCCGGCAGAATTAAAAGAGGGCCTGGAAGCGATGCTAAGAAAGTTTTGGCCGATAGTGAATTGGTATTTTGGATGCTTTGGTCGCAGGAGTTCACAATCAAAAATCAAACGCCAGACAATTGATCTCAACATGAGTTCAATTTCAATCAATGGTGGCTAAAGTCAAGCCATTGATGGTGTCTTAGTCAAAGAAGAAGAAGCTATTGATCAGGAATTCTATGATCGGAGGAAAAGAATTATTATTATATTGTTGGACCCTCAGTAGACCGTTAGAGGATAACAGATAAGGGACACTCCATAGAAAGCCATCTGATAAAAATTAGTTTAAGGACAAAACGTGTATCAGAAAAAGGCTTTTATGATGAGACAACAGGAGTGAAATATAGAATGTAAGGATATTAGTAGGAGAACAGAGAAGATGTTTAGATATTTTTGGACAGGGATTTGAAAAGGTATGGGCACTTGATCTTTTATGCTGAAATATTTTACTAATAGCCATGATATCACTGGTGGTGCTTTCGCAGAGGGTTTGTTGTTTGGAAAAGTGGGAGGAAGTTTCTTTTACCTTATCACTTCATCGAAAATGGAAATCTTTTATATTCCATACGCTAAAGGTGTTTTTGGCAAACGAATCCATCCTGTTAAGAGAGATAAAGAGCATTGAAAACCTCACCATTTTCGCGGTAAGATGGGCAGGGAAAAGATACATTCTTCTTGATTGAGAAAAACATGGAATGGAAAAAGAGCCACTGTGATGTTTGGAAAAACTAAGAAAACAGATCAATCGTGAGCAAATCTCCAGAAAGAAACAAAGAAGTACGGTATTAAAATCTCACAAAGGGTTGTGGATGATAAGGACATAAGACTTTGTGAACGGTTTGAGTAAACAGAGAGTTTACTGTTTGCCATCTAATGGATACAAATGGTTTGTCTCTATGCCAAAATCTGATGATACAAATGGTTTGTTCTATGCCAAAATCGGATGGTTTTCGTCGCACATGTTTGATCATCCTAGAATTATATGGTTGACTCTAGTAGACCAACGCGATCATTGGTCTTTTAAGGTAGTAATTTTATATATGCGCAGATAAGCTGGGTTGTTGGCTTGATGCTCATTAGTTGTTTTAAGGGCCTACAGCAAAGATGAAACAACAACTCTAAAGACGGAGTCTTTATAAACACTTAATACAACACGTGGAAAGTCATACAAACTTTAAACACAAAATCAACTCAATTTCCAGTGAAATGGTGAAGAAGAACTCATGGTTGGTGTTTATTATATTTTTATAGATCAAGCCAAAGTGGAAATGAATCAAGTGGTGGTGATGGTGGTAGAGAATGATACGCACCATCAACAAAATCCCAAGATGATGCCAAGTTCCGAATTTTTGATCGGGCCAAGTTCTTTAATTCTCAGATCAAATAATAAAGAACGGCTATGTAAAGGGACTGTTCTTTCTGGGGAATCAGAAAGAGAGAGAAAACAGTTGAAGCTTTTGGTGGAATCGAAAGATCATTCTGGTGAAGTTCAAAGAGAATTTATCTCACCTAGATATTCAATGAGTGAGTTTGAGAATGAGTGGAAAATGGAGGAAGTCGGTCAGTCGTTTTGGCTGGTTCTCTAACTCCACGGCGGGTATTTTTATCGCTAAGTTGATAGGCCTGTTTTTACATTATTCTCTTTTAAAGAGAAATCGTGCCAACAGAATATGGTATTCTTTTCGGCTTTAAGATTATTATGCTTTATTATTATTACAGATTTCCGGTTCCGGTATTCCTCGTCGCTATTGCAGCATTAGTGGCGGTAAGCATTATGCCAAAGAAGATTATGTAAGACTGTTTTGTTAGTTCGCCGAGATAGAACGGGAATCCTGATGACTTCTGGCTTTGTGATGGCGATGTACGTCTTGTTGGATGTCCGGACCTTTAGCTTCCTTCGGAGCCTTGGGGAGGACACACACCTGAGTGCGTGGGAATTGGGCAACCATGCAAAATGTTTTTGCTTTATTGGCGTTGGCGTTATTTATCGTTCCTATTTTATATAGCTATCGTGATATTATCAAGGTTTAAAAAGAAAAATGAGAGCCCATGCTGGACTCAAGCAAGTGTTGGAACAGGTAGGAAGGGTCGTGTTTATTTTGCAGCTTCCATGATAGCTCATGTTTTTAAAATGCATCGAGCTTTGAGCTATGCGTGTCGGTGATTGGAAACGAGCTTAGGCTATATTTTAGCTTATTTTCTATTTTGCTTATTTTGATACTAAAAAGAAATAAAATTGGTTCGATTAGCGGACAGAAAAGAGAAGCTGTCGGCATATCAGATTGTTTTAAAAGAATTTTTGATGTAAGCGATTCCTGTCTTTTTGTGACAGCTTATTTTAGGAAATTCGCAAATTCTGGTGAATACTACAATTCTGTTTGTACCTGTGAATCAAAGTTTGGGGCAACTGAATCATACAGCCACAGCTGAATTTTCTCTGATTATTCAAACGAACTGCGATAGTTAACTCATTCCACAAGTGGTAGCTTAGTGGTTTTAGCGTCGGGTATCATTCCTTTTGTAACGGCAGCGTTAGGAAAATCAAAATCTAAGAGAATTGCATGTAAATATTTGATGGACGCCTTTGACGTAACAAGGTTCTTTTTGGCAGATTCCGGTAAGTTCTGTTTATTCTATTCTCAATCACGGGCAGTCTATTACATTATGTATGGGGGAAGTTGAATTGATGTATGGTCAAGTGGCTTTTAAGGCAAGCTGGTATTTTGCTTTTCATCAACTTCTGGAGCACACTCTAATCACTGCTATTTTATTGGACCATACGTTTCGGAAAGTCTCGTATTGGATATCCGGCCAATAGTTTTTGGTGAAGTTGATTTCTTTTTACCCTTTTACAGCCTTTATTTGACTATTCTGGGGCGATTATTTCCAGTTGCGTATCAGGTTTTACGATTTTCTTTTGGCTTTATCAAGATTTCTTCTTATTCCAACCTGCACTCGGAAGATTTTATTGCGTCGTTTTATTAAAATTTTAGTGATTTCATGATGATGAATCTTCCTTACTATGCGGTTCAAAATGTTGGGAGGGATTTTTCCCATTATTCAAGAGCTGTTTCTCTGATCTTATTTAGTGGGGTTTTATCGTTGCTATCATGATCTATTTTGCTTTTGACAGAATGGACAAGAATCTTGCAATAACATTTCATCGTTCCTGAGGACGATTTTAAGTCGCATGATAAGGAGAGCTTAATGCGTTTGGATCGAGTTTTAGCGAATGCCAGTGTGGGTAGCTGAACACAAGTTAAAAATATGGTTAAAAATGGAAGAGTCAGTGTTAATGGGAAAAATAGCATTAGCCTCCAGTATGATGAGGATCCTAAATCAAGATGTGATTCGAATTGATGATGAAATACTCAATACGCAAAAGTATCAATACTTGATGTTATATAAACCGGCTGGGCTATATCTCTGCAATGGAGGGAAGGTATGATCCGATCGTATTAGAATTGGTTCTGAATTATAAAGGACTATTTCCATGTGGTCGATTGGATAAAGATACAGAAGGTTTATTGTTGATGACGAATGATGACAATTAGCTCATAATCTGCTTTCTCCCAAAAAGCATGTGGAAAAAGAATATGTGAACATCAATTGCCATTGAGTCAAGAGGATGTACTTTGTATCGAACGGGGAATTAGTATAAAAATACTACTATAAAGGGCTAAGCTCAAAATCTTAGATAGATCTTCAATGCACAATTATCTTACAAGAAGGAAAATATCACGAGATCAAAATATCTTTTTGACCATTGACAATAAAGTTACTTATTTAAAAACGAATTCGAATGAAAAATCTGATATTGGATGAAACATTAAAAAGAGGAATATCGCCCTCTGAGTGAAGAAGAAATTGAGACTGTTAAAGAAAGTTGTCGATCTCGATGAAACAGGTAGTACAAAACTACCTGTTTTTGTCAGTCTTGTAAGAAAGTAAACCACTTGATTGGTCAAGGTGTTAGGAGTACTGCTGCCACTGGTCACAGCGATTCTCCCGATAATTTCGTGTTCTTGTAAATCGTGTACTGAAGAAACTCACTTTTTAAAGAGATGCCTTTTCTTCTAGCAATGTTAACTAATTGGTTGACTGTTATTGAACGAACATCGCCAACGACGTATGAAAAACATCGTCTCAATTTAAAATAGCTTCTGGCGTAAGCAGTGGGTGGCTGGACATATCTCACTGAACCACTTTAGTGTTTGGGTATTGCTTTAAACAGGCCGTAATTAAGTCTTGTAAGTCTAAAAGGGATAAGGTAGTTTGGTTGGTGATGATGGGGTCTTGAAGGGGGAAGGATTGTAGAGTATTTAAGTCTTCAACACAAGAAACTAAATGAACACGAGAAGATAAACCGATAGTACCTTCTGCTCAGGATGGTTTTTCTTACCTAAATAAATCACATCGCCAGGATGATTTCGAATCAATTCATGCGTTTTTAAAACATCGGGGCAGGTGGCATCTACAATCTGCAAGCCTTTTTCTTTGGCCTTTTCATAAACGGCAGGTGAAACACCATGAGCTGTAAAAACAACAATTCCTTCTTGGATTTTATCTAGTAAAGAAAGGCGATCTTGATGATGATCTTCAATGGTATGAATCCGTTTTTGGCTAACTCATCTACCACGTAGTTGGTTGAGAACCAGCATACCTAAAATCGTCATTTTTGTATGCGGGTATGTTTCTCTGGTTTTTTGAGCTAAACGAATGGCTCTTACGACACCATGGCAATAGCCCCTTGGTTGAACAGAAATAATTTCCATGCGTTATTCCTTTTCTTATTTGTGGGTTCCCTTTATACTCTATTATAGGTGATTATATGAAAAGTTTGAAGATTTTACATTCAAGAACCATTGAAAGCAATGGTTAAAAAGATAAACATTTTAAAGAGATGACATGATTCAAGAAGAAATGATTCCTTGATTATACAAGGAAAGGAGATGATCAGTTTTATCGGAAACCGGCTCTGGTAAAACACATGCCTTCTTGGTACCTATTTTTGATTGATGTCAGTCTTGATCGGGTGCGCTGTGGTGACAGCTCCGACGAGGGAATTGGTTTATCAAATTTATGAAATGGCTAAAGAAGTAGAAAATTATCTTCCTAAGATTCTGAATCAGTGCTGTGGTTTGGTGGCAAAGAAAGAGGTAAGACAGCAAGAAAATTTCAACATCAACAGCCCCATGTAGTGATTGGTACACCAGGGCGTTTAAAAAGATTTATTTTTAGAAGACCGTCTCCTTTGCGTTTGGATAAAAGCTGAATTTTAGTAGTGGATGAGGCGGATATGACACTGGAATTTGGTTTTCTGGCGGATATTGACGCGATGGTTTCACGAATGGAAGACGTACAAATGTTGTCATTTTCAGCTACTTTGCCAAATCAATTGAAACCATTTATCAAAAATATATATGCGTCATCCAATGACGGTTGGAAATTGGTGAGCACCAATCGAATAATAAGAATATTGACTGCGTGTTGATTCCATGTTATCACCGCAGTTATGCGGAAACTATTTTTAAAGATTATGCCCGGATTCAATCCGTATGTTTGCTTAATTTTTGCGAATTCTCGTAAAGAAGCGCATGAAATTTCACAAGAGTTGCGGGATCATGGTGTGAAGTTAACAGAATTACATGGTGATTTGAATTCTCGCCAACGGAAACAAGCCATGAAACAAATAGCTCAATCTCAATATGAGTATGTGATTGCGACTGATTTGGCAGCACGTGGTATGGATATTGGGGAAGTTGATTTTGTTATTTCAGTGGCTTTCCAAATGAGTTGAATATTATATTCATCGTGCTGGCCGTGCACGGAAGAGCAAGGTGTTCAGGGACTTGTTATGCCTTATATCATGAAAGTGATGATGAAGCCATTCGCTCTTTTAATGAGACAGGGTATTTCATTTAAACATGTCGTCGTTATCATCGTCATAACTGGCAAGAACTTCGCCCATATGGGAAACGCTCATTCTAAAAAGATACAGAAATGCAGATTCAGATTTCTAAAAATGATGACTAAGAAAACACTCAAGGTAAAAACCGGGTTATAAGAAAAGAGAAGCAGAAATTGACTAAACCTCTATCGTCAGAAGAGACTTTATCTCGTTCAAAGATTAAAGAAGAGAAAAAGCTCGCTATAAACAAAGAGCTAAAGAATTAAAGAGTAGTAGTAAAAAGCTTAGTTTGATTGACTAAGCTTTTTCTTGTACCTAATTTATTGATTTCTTCAATAGGGTATCTCGAAGGACTTCTTGGGGAACTTGACGGATGACTTTTCCTTTTGGGAAGATAAGGCCGTGTTTGACACCACCTGCTACACCAATATCAGCTCTTGAGGCTTCTTGGATACCATTAACCGGACATCCCATAACAGCAACAGTGATATTGGAATGAAGGTCTTGAAGATAATCTTCCATTTCTTTTACCAGTGGTAACATATCGTATTGGATACGACCACAAGTTGGACAAGCAATTAAATCAGGGACGTCTTCTATCAATTTAAAGCTCCTTAAGAGTTGTTTGCCAATATAAAGTTCTTCAACAGGAGCAGCAGAAACGGATATACGCATGGTATCACCGATTCCCTGATAGAGAGAGCTCCTAAAGCAGCCGAGGATTTAATAGAAGAATCCCTAAATCCGCCTGCTTCTGTGACACCTGAGCAATGGATAGCGGTATTTCTGGGAGGCTTTTTCATAGACTTCAATAGTTAAAGCTACATTGGAAGATTTAAACGATAAACAAATGTCTTCAAAACCCAGATCTTCTAGAATTTTGATGTGTTTATCAGCACTTTCTAACATGGCATCGGCACAGGACCGCTACATTTTACAAGAGTTCTCTCTAAGGAGCCGGAGTTGATTCTCAATACGAATGGGCACGTTTCTTTTTGACATTTTGACAACAGCTTCTCAGCATTTTCTTTCCGCTAATATTTCCTGGATTGATACGAATAGCATCAATTCCTAAGTCTAGACAAGTTAGACAAGTTTATGATTAAACGTGAATATTCTGCGACTAAAGGAGACGCTGGTTCGATTTTTGATTTCACCGATTTTTCGGCATCTTTTTCATTTAAAAACAGCTAAACGGACAATCTCAATCCAGCTTTTGGCTAATTCATTGATTTGTTTGACATCGTTCTACATCATGAGTAGAAACATTTGTCATCGATTGTAAAACGCACCTATTTTGGCCACCGATTTGTACGGATCCAACATAGATTGGTCTTGTTTCGACTTCCTCTACTCCAGATCCTCCTCATATCACTATTTCATTTATTTGTCCACTGATAGAAAAACTATGATATAATCTTTTAGCAAAGACCAGGAGGTGGATCATGGCAAGAGAAAAATGTTATCTTAGTCTGCACAGAATGTGGGGAAGAGATTATATCACGACAAGAGATAATGCGCAAGCATCCTGAAAAGCGAAGTTATGAAAATACAGAAAGCGTCTTAGAAAAATGACTCTACATATGAGAAAGAAGAATCATCGGACTATATTACGTCTATATGAAAGTATTTGTTTTAAATCAAGGAAAGTTTCAAGAGAATACTTATATTTGTTTGGAAGAAAAAGAAGCCTTAATCATTGATCCGGGAAATTCTTTTGCGCCATTCAATCTTATTTGCTTGGTTTCTCAAGTGGTCGGTATCTATTTAACACATGGGCATAGTGATCACACGGTTGCAGTAGATGATTTGATGGATGCTTATCCAAATACTCCACTTGTATATGCATGAAGGTGATCGTGATTTGGTTGATCCAAATCTTTTGATTCCATCAGGAGCACCTATTTATCATCCTTTGTAGCTGTTGAAGGAAGGATTCAAATAGGACATTTTCAAGCTGAAGTTTTGTATACACCAGGACATTCCCATGACAATTATGCTTATTGTTGAAAAGATTGCTTGTTTTCAGGAGATACCTGTGTTTAAAAGGAACTATAGGACGAAGTAGTGATTTATATGGCGGAAATGAAAGAGATTTGGATGCAGCTATAAAATTACCTTAAATCCCGGGCTAAAAGTGTATCCGGGACATGATCAAGTGACTAGTTTGGCTTATGAGCTTCAAACCAATATTTTCTTAAGATGAGAAATCTCATCTTTTTTTATGGATGTTTCTTCTATTAGGGAATATATGTGCATGGATATGGAAGGAAAGATTAAAGAGTGGTTAAGAAGCTCTATTTCGAAAAAGCAGAGTGATATCTACTTTATTAAACAAGATGGTAAGTCATTCAGATGGAATTACGCACCATGCAGGGAATTAAGAAGGTACGAACAAGACCGGAGGATGAACGCTTGTTTCATTATTTGATGTATTTATCTAATCTAGATGTTTCAAGAGCTTATGTACCTCAAAGTGGTTCTTTCGAAATTCAAATCGGAGAACAGAACTTAAGTTGTCGTTTTGCTTTTGATCCAAAGCCACCACAAGCAATCAGCGGTTTTAAGGATTCTTAATCAAAGTCATCACTTTTCCATTGAAGAATTGACTCTTTCCGAGCAATCAAAGATGGATGAAGAAGATGATTCAAATGAAAAGTGGCTTTGTGTTATTCAGTGGCTTAACAGGAAGTGGGAAGACAACCACTATGTATAGTCTTTTACACCAAATTGAGGGAAAAAAGGTCTTTAGTTTGGAAGATCCTATTGAAAGTTTATCAAGAAAAATATGGTTCAGTTACAAGTATCTAAAGAAACAGCTGAGTTATGAAGAAGGCATCAACAGTTGTAGGACATGATCCGGATATTATTCTCATTGGTGAAATTAGAGATAGTATTGCCGCAAAGCGTATCGTTGTGCTTTAACCGGCCATTTGGTATTTAGTTCAATTCCATTCTGCCAGTTCTTCTTGTAGCCATCAGTCGAATGGTGCGATTTAGGTGTTTTAAATCAATTGAAAGAAGTGTTAGTGGGTATTTCTTATCAAGAGTTGATTGAAGAAGATGGTCATAAACAATCTGTTTATGAAATGATGATGAAAAGGAGTTGAGGTATTATTTTCAAAATCAAAACATTCCCCGGAATTTATCTCTTTGGAAAAGCAGAGTTAAAACAGTCGGAGGAAGTCTATTTCTTTTGAAGATTGTTTTGTATTTAAATCTAACTATTAAAAACAAGATATTCCTTGAAGATGCTTTAACACTGATTGAAGAGAAATGAAAAAGCTATTGAGTATTTGAAGAGTCAATTAGAAGAAGGAAGCTTTAGAGGGTGGCTTTTCATCAAGTTTGTCCCAAAAATTATGGGTTTCATTTAGAGGGATTTTTCTATCGCTTTCGTCTTTTCAAAATCTTTTACAATTAGCTATTTGTTTGACGCAATGGAACAACAACAGAGCAATGGAAAAGAAATTAACTTATCCTTTTTGCTGGTTCTTTAATCAGTATCGGTAGTTTTTCGTTTTCTACTTCATTTCCCACAATGACAAGGGTCATTGATTCATTTGCGATTGAACATAGTCTTTAGAGGTGGAAAGAAGTTTAAGGCTTTCTTGATCATGATGGGATTTTTATCTATTTGGATTGATCGGTTTAGTGACTGAAAAATAAAGAAAGTGCAGATTGTTTTGTATCGTGTGTTGAGTAAGGTATATCCAAGAAGTTATTTTGTCCCAGAAAGGTTCAATAGAATTTGTGGAATATTATTTAGAATGTTTAAACTTCTAACAATCCAGTCAAGAAAGTTTTGGCCATTAAAGTCACATTCAGGAAAAACCTATGGTCTAAGTTATATAGCTGGTGAATTTAATCGTTTATTGTGTCTTGGTATTTCTTTTCAAAGCTATTTATTCTCATCGGATTGTGGAGCCCTAATTTACAGCGTTTTCTTCAATCTTTCTTATAAAGATACTTCATTCTTTATTAGAGAGATATTTGGTCATTGAAGTGATAAAATCAAAATCGCTAGAAAGCGTTTTTCAATGATTTTACAGTGTTTTTGCTTATGGACAGTTGCTCATTTATTGGTGCCTCATGATCAAGTGATTCTTTATCCGATGCGGTTTCTTCAGCAATTTTGAAAAGGAGAAAGAGAATGGAGAAAGTTCGTGGATTTACATTATTGGAAATGGTCATTGTGGAGTTTTTAATTATTTTCCAGTTTTATTTTACTGTGGTCTGAATATTCAGAAAAACCTTTAACATCTGATCAATCATAAAGGATGCCAAGCGTTAGAAAAATAGAGATCCAGCATCTACAGTACAAATTGCTCATGATCGTTTTGCCCAATTCGGTGAAATGAGTTGGTTTCGGAAGGACTTTTTAAGTGAATCACAATTAACTTGTGATGGATCAAAAACATCTCATTATTCAAATGGTCAAGCAAAGATACGTTGAGGCGTTTAGCTCATGGAATTGTTGGTTATTTTATTGGTATTATCTATTTTATTTGTGTGGACCCCTATGCTCTATTTCCGTGGTGGTTTTGTATCTAAACAAGGGTGGTCTTTAGTTACTTATTGACTCAAAGTACAGCAATGGCTAATAAAAAGAAATGAAGAGTATGAAGGAATCTTCTTTATGCAAAATGGGTATGTTGATCTGGATCAAAGCAAATGGATAGAATCTTGAGGTGGTGATTCAGAATTGCACAAGGGCGATTACGGTGAGCAAATCTGATCTAATGCAGCCTAATTTGTGTGTTTATTTTATGATGTTAGTCAGCTTAGGTATCAGGGTGTTATTTTATCTTCAAAAAGATGCAGGAATAGAGAACTATCAAAAATGGATTCAAAAGAGGTTTTGAAAGAAAGGAGAAGAGTTCATCATGCGAAGTCAAAGAGGAAGTCTCATCATCGATGTCTTATTGTCCATTCTCGTTTTAGTGAGCTTAGTATCGGGTGTGGTTCTTCTTTCAGAACACAAAAGAAGGGAAACATATTCTCTTTGGCAAGATGAAATTGCTTTGGCTCACCAATAAAAGAGTTGATGCTGCAAAAGATCTTTCCTTTGAAAATCATCAACTTCATTATCGCCTCAGTCAACAGGAAAAGGTCTTGATATTGGTCAATGAAAAGTTAATTTTACAACTGGGGACACAAATAGAATCCAGTTTGTTTCTTTTGAAGAATTGAGATTTATTTGGTCATCGTTCCAATTATGGGAAAGAAAGGTGGAAATCTATGTAGCCATATAGAAGGGATTCCACATCCATCTATTTTGGCATTATTTTTGTTTTTATGAGGTATGTCTGGTGAACAATTGGATTTTTAAGAAAAGGAAATGATGATTCAAGAAAATCTAGAGAAAGATTTTTGCGTTTTATTTAGAAGAAAAGAAAAATCATTCGACAAGTTGAGTGTGATCTGAAAAAGGAAGTGTTAAAGAAAAATAAAAATCATTGAGAAATTTATTATCCTCAAAGAAGATGGAAATTAAAGTGGATTTGGTGAATAAGGAAGTCATTGAATATCATTTTCAGGTTGATAAGTCCTTTTGAATTGGGTGAGAATAACATAGAAAAAGGTGGTAGAAGAATGATAGTTAATGATTTAAAACCGAATATGTCTATTTCTTATGAGGGCAATTTGTATAGTCACTCAATGCGTTGATCACAATAGCAGCCATGCGCGTCAAAATGATTGTTAAAGTGAAGGTTCGAATATGCGGACCGGTGTGACTAATAGAGCTTTCTTTTGACGGGAGGCGACAGATTGAAAAGTTGAAATTGAGAGAGAATATGCAATATTTGTATGACGATGGCAGTCATTTGATTTTTATGGATAATGTGCCTGCATCAAATAGAAATTCTAAAGAACGATTGACTTCGGGAAAATGCAGTTTATGAAAAGAAAATGATTCTGTTATTGTAACAACTTATGGTAGTGAAAATTTTGTTTCTTTGCCGGATAAAAGTGACTTTGAGATAACTGAATGCGAGCAAGCGGTGAAAGGAGATACAGCTACTTGGGTTACGAAGAATGCGGTTGTTGAAACAGGGCTTAGTATTAGGGTTTCCCTTTTATTTATTCAAAAATGGAGAAATGATTGTCGTCAGTACATCGGATGGTAAATATTGTGGAACGCGCGTAAAGAATCAGAGAATGAATCTTTTTCTGCATGTTGGTCGAATTTTTCTATATTCATAAGTGTAACTCAGGAGGGGTGAAATTTCACCGGCGGTATACCCACGAGCCTATGGGCATGACCCGGTGATTCCGAAAGGCGACATGAGTGGTCTGGATGAAAGAGTCCTTTTATTATCTTCCTGAGGTTACTAGAACCCTCTTTGTAAGAGGAAGGAGAAACCCATGTCAGAAAATGTTCAAAACAGTAAGAGAAAAGTTTCTACCATCAAACGTGTGGCGCTGATGGCGATTATGGGAGCCCTTTAGCTTTGTTTTAATGTCTATTGAATTTCATTACCATTCATTGCACCGCCTTTTCATAAATTTGATTTAGTAGAAGTGGCTGTTTTGATTGGCGGATTTAGTCAGCCCTTTGATGCGTTTGTATAGAAGCTTTAAAGATTGTTTTACATCTTTCTTTTCAAAGGAACGGTAACTGCTTTTTGTAGGAGAATTGCATGAATTTTAATTGGTCTTTGCTTTTGTTTTGCCAGCTATATCTATTTATAAAAACAGAGAAAACAAAAGAATGCTTTACTAGTTGGGTGTAGAACTATAGTCATGTGGACCACAGGAGTAATGATGCGAATTATTTCTTATTACCATGCGAGTCATTTCTTTCATACGAGTATTTCTTCAATTGTAAAGGCTGCAGCCAGTATTCCACTCATCCAAGATTCTTTGGGATTTGTGCTTTATCAGTACTTTCCTTTTAATTTAATCAAAGGAATCATCGTTTCTATTTGCACTTTTTATTATTGTATAAATCAATCAGTCCACTATTACATCGTTAATTAGAGCCGAAAGGCCTTTTTCTTTATGGTATAATTTTGACGATTGGAGAGTTAATATGTCAGAATTTTCCCTGTACAAAAATACAAAAGAATTAAGAAGTAGTATGAAGACAAGAATCACTTCTGGATGCTGATTCAAAGTGAAGAATTATCACGGTTGGTCTGTCTGACGAATCGTATTGATCAAAGTAATTTTAAAAGTGCCGGATGATACAGAGATAGCGAATCATGCTAAAAGAGATGGTTGCAACACCGCGTCAACCAAGTCGGATTGAACAGTCGATTTATCTCCGTTAGAAGCTTTGAGTCATGTTGAAGCTTCTCCTGATAATGAATAATCAACTGGTATCTTAAGGAAGCTAAACGGCATAATGTTGAACATGGTCAGGCGGCCAGCGAAGAGACTCTTTGGATATTTTGACACTTTCAAAGAAAGAAGAAGTTAGTAACGTCCTTTTCCAGCAACAGCGGCACTATGAACCATTAGAAGATAGCGTACGACTGATATCCCTTTTCAGTAAATCATCTAGTAATCGACTCCGTACTCTCACAAAAGGCTGATATCATGAAAGAAGTACAGGATATCATGGCTGGAAGAGTGGCTCTTCCAACCGAGATTCACAATATTCAAATCACTCCCGGAGATGGATCGACAAGAAGAACAATCACGCATCAACAACTTTAAACGAGACAACTTCCATGCAGAGCTCAATTAGAAAATATGGAGATGATGTGGCTTTTTGTGGATATGAAAGTGAGAAGAACTAACCGTATTTTAAATATTGTATTGTTGTTTAATTGTGGCTTTTGGTGATTATATTGACTTTTGTATTTATGAGTATTTTTGGGAGGCGTTAATGACGTGATAATATTGCGATTGATGGGCCCTAGTGCTGCGGGCAAAAGCACTGCTAAACAACTTGCAAAAAGTTGGGTATGACGCATTTAGATACAGGAGCTACTCGTACCGTTGTTTGGCTTAAAGCCATTCGACAGGTATTTCAGCAGCGTGAAGGATTTAGTAAAATGTTTGAGTGAACACAGATTCGCTTGCAGAGTGATCAGGTCTTTTAGATGGTGAAGAGGTGACTAAAATTCATTCGTGAACCTGAGGTTTTCTCTAGTAGCTGCAAATGTTTCTAGAAGTGACTGAAAGGTGCGTCACGAAATGCTGGCTCGACAACAGTTTTTGGCGAAAAGAAAAGGGTTTATCTGGATGGTAAATGATCATTGGTACGGTGCGTTTTGACGATTCTCAAGCCCACTGAAGATCTTCTTAGTGAGCGTAGCCATAAGGCAAGAGCGAAAACGACGTAGAGAGAACAACAAAAGAGTGCTCTCATCACATTGGAAGAAGTCATGAAGCCTGTGGAAGAGGGATCCGACAGGATAGAGCAAGACAGTGCCTCCTCCTTCGGAAGCTTAAGCTAAGGGATGGGGTGTCGATATTGATTGTTCGGATATGACTAATGAAGAAGTGGTCGAAGAGGACAGTTTGTCTGCATCTCTAGAAGTGAGTCGGTATGAAAGAAATGGTGGTAGCCATTGTCGGTCGACCAAATGTGAGAGAGAGTACGATTTAATCGTTTGGTTGGTGAAAGGATCTATTGTAGAAGATGATACCGGGTGTTACGAGATCGCTAGGCAGGTAGTGAGGTGGGTGAAATTTTTTCGGGTGCATTGATACAGCGGTATTCAGCCAATCAGCCATTCCAAAGCAGAGATCCGAGCGCAAGTGGATATTGCACTGGAAGAGGCAGATGTCATCCTGATGGTTTGTGATGGACAAATGGGGGTGATGGAGGACGATCGTTTTATTGCCGGTTTATTGCGGACATAAAAACCGTTGTTTTAGCGGTGGATCGAATTGATGACCAAAGTCGTATGGTCAATATTTATGAATTTTATGAGCTTGGCCTAGGAGATCCGATGGCCTGTTCGGGAATTCATGGAGTCGGTGTGGGAGATGTTTTAGATCGTTGTTTTGAATTGATGCCAAAAAGAATGGATATTCCTGAGACAAAAGGGGTTAAGATGGCTGTGATTGGAGAACCGAATGTTGGAAAATCCTCTTTGGTCAATGCCATTTTAAATGAGGAAAGAGCTATTGTTTCCAATATTCAAGGAACAACCAGAGATGCTATTGACACACCATTTACACATGAAGGTAAGCCATACATTATTGTGGATACAGCAGGTATTCGTAGCGATGGAAAAATATATGAATCCATTGAAAAATATTCGGTTTTTGAAGAGCCAAGAGACGCCATTGAACGCTGTGATGTGGTTTTGTTTGTGATGGATGGAGAAGCTGGTATTCGTGAACAGGATAAGCATGTGGCCGGCTACGCTGTTGAGATGAATAAACCAATTATTATTGTGGTGAATAAATGGGACATTGTTGAAAAAGATGATAGAGCGATGAATGAGGTTTACCCAAAAGGTAAGGATCATTTTTATACTTAAGTTATGCTCGATTGTAGTTTAAAGTCAGCCAAAACACATCAAAGGGTAAATCGAATTTTACCAATAGTCGATATGATTTTGGAAAATGCTAAAAGAAGAATTCCAACGAATGTTTTAAATGAGGTGGTGGGAGATGCTCAAATTACGACTCCATCCCCCACTCATACTGGAAAAAGATTTCGCATTTATTACGCCACACAAGTGGGTGTTCAACCACCAACCTTTATGTTGTCTTGTAACGATCCTAAATTATTGCATTTTAGCTATGAACGTAGAAAATACATAAGAAATGCGTTCCCATGGAAGGACGCCAATCTCGTATCATTGCTCGAAAAGAAGGTGTCAGAATGAAAATTTTCCATTCTTGGAACAGGATCTTGGGGATCCGGATTAGCACAGGTGTTGGCGGATAACGGCCATGAGGTTCAAATATGGGAATGAAATTACAGAAGTAGAGGATATTCAAAATAATCATCATAATTCTAAGTACTGCGGCATTAGCCAGCATTAAAAGCCAGTACAGATATTCAAGTGGTAAAAGGTAGCCAAATTGTTTTGATGGCGGTACCTTCTATTGCTTTAGAATCCGTGGCCAAACAAGTTAGCCCTTATTTAGAAGAGGGTGTGATTATTGTTAATGTAGCGAAAGGGTTCCATCCTATAAGCCATGAACGCTTGTCTGTTGTTCTTCAAAAAGCTTTTCAAAACAAGCAAGCAAGAATTGTCAGCTTGATGGGACCAAGTCATGCTGAAGAAGTGGTCCTTCGTTTGTTGGACATCAATTAATGCGTAAGTGAAGATGAAGAAGCCTCAAGAATTGTTCAAAGAGTCAAAATCATTACTTCCGAGTATATCGAAATTATGATTTGATTGGAGCCGAGATTGGTGTGGCTTTAAAAAATGTGATGGCCATTGCTTCAGGAATCCTAGATGGTTTAGGACAAGGAGACAATGCTAGAGCGGCTCTAATGACACGCGGATTAGCGGAAATCAGTCGTTATGGAATCTATTTTGGTAGTAAACCGGAAACATTTTTAGGTTTAGATGGTGTTGGAGATTTGATTGTGACTTGTACCTCTCGACATTCTCGTAACTTTATGGCAGGTTATGAAATTGGTCGGGATGATAGTGCAAAGAAATGTTTAGAAAATAATCAAAAAACAGTAGAGGGTATGTATGCTTGTAAGATTGTTTATCTAGAAGCAAAAACATCACATTGATATGCCTATCACAAATGAAGTGTATGCGGTTTTTGTATGAAGGAAAAAGCCAAGTCAAGCTATGATAGCGTTTGATGGCTAGAGGAGTTAAAAGAGGATGTAGAGGAACTAAAGTTCCTTTTATTTGGTTGAAGAAAAAATAACTCTCATGCGAAAGTATTTATTTCATGACTGTTTTTATGTTAGAATGAATCGACATGAAAATAGTTCAATTATTTGTAAAGATAGGCTTATTTTTCTTAGGATTAGTGGTGGTTGTTTTATGTAATAGGACTTCCATTTGGTGGTTTAGAAAAATATGGATACCATTATCAATATGTACGACCAAATTATCGACATATCAACAAGAAAAGCCGTGTCAAAAGAAGTCTGTAGAGGAATGGCTTGACAGCGGACGGTTAATCCAAAGGATATGAAAAAGAATTCCGGACATAAACTATAATTTATCAACAGACTGGTCAAATGACCTGTGGATAGCTATGACTATCATTCGTGAAGCGACTGTGCACATAAAGCCAGAAAATCATCGTTTTTAGGGGCACACGCTCTGTTTAACACGTGACTAATACACAACCTCAATCGTTTTGATCTAATGAACGCTTTTCCAATTATGAATTATCGTGCATTCGTATCGGTTTTGATTTAAAGAGAAAGATCTCATATCGAGTATTGTCCAGATAAAACGATAGAAGCGTCTCGAAGAGAATGATTATAAGGAAAGCAAAAGAAAATCGCCCTGTGCTAAACTATATACTGTACCCACAACCATTTAAATCGTTTTTAATTTAAAGTACTTGGACAAGATTAAAAAGCTGTCATGCCATGATTCTGGTGTCGTGAGTGTTGGTCAGTGTTTCCAAGTCCGTGAATTCAGATCAAAGAGACATGATGAAGTTGAAAAGTGGGCAACAAAATGGCATTCGTTATATTGATTATAATTTGAAATTAAAACAAGGTGAAAGATTGATTTTGAGAAAGATTATCGATGGTGGTGATCATTTAAATGACTTTGTGAAGATCAGAAAAGCGTTAGGCTCCTACTTGGTTAAAGAATTAGAAAGAGGTCAGCAACAATGAGTTATACCTCGTATTTTATACATTGCCGGTTTTCCTTTCCTTTAGCCGTTCTTTCTATCACATCGTCACCAAAACGTTTTCGAAAATATGCTCTTTATTAATCAATATAGCCTTTTATTTTAACTGGTCACGGAAATTAGTGGTTATCTGCATAGCTGTCTATTTTTGTCTATATGTCTTGTTGGTTATTAGATAAGATAGAATCGAAAGAAAAAGATAAATGTATCAAGAAAAGGAAAAAGAATGTGGTTACCTAGTATCGTCTTTTATTAGTGGTATTATTCAAACTAAATACTCGAATTTTTCATTGAAATTTTAATTCTTTCTTTTTCTTCAATTTACAGGTAAAAGGTTAATTTTACCGCTAGAATGGTTATTATTCTCGCTAATTGATCTCTTTGATAGTGGATGTGAAAGCAAATAAGATAAAATCTGAGGTTTAGTGGATGTTTTAGTATATACGAGCTTTTTCCCAACCATTGTTTTGGGACCTATCACACGTTTTAAAGAGGTGGTTCCTCAAATTAGGAAAGCAGACGGGGCTAGCTTCAATGATTTGAAAGAGGGATTTATCCGTATAGAGCTATTGAAAAATCAGTCATCAGGATGGAATTGCTCCGGTGGTGGCTCTTATTTTTAAATCTTATACACACATCGGTTCCATTTCATTATTGGGAATTGGGTTGTGTACTTTACAAATTTATATGGATTTTTCTGGTTCGGTAGATATGGCAATTGGTTCGGCTAAATTATTGGAATTACATTGCCGGAAAACTTTAATCAACCATGCGAGAGTCTGCTCGAGTTTTGGCGCCGTTGACATATGACAGTGGGTCATTTTTCCGTGATTCCATCTTTTATCCGATTTCTTTAGCAAAGCCGGTTCGAGAAATGAGATGACATGGACAGCACATCAATAAGTCAGTAGCTCGACTTTAGTTGGTCCGATCATTGCTTTATTCTTTTGTTTGGTTGTGCAAATGGACTGGCATGGTCCGCAAATCGACCTATATTTTATATGGATTGTACTATATCTTTATTTTATTGAGTTTATTGCTGGAAAAACCAATGCAGCCTTTTGTCAAAACACGGGAGTCCTTTTCTCGATTCATTTGGTGTCAGGGCTTCTTATCAACATCAGGTGATCATAATGTTTTGCCTTGGGAAGCGTTAATATCGCTCGAATTCTAAAAGTGCTTTTTGGGATGATGGTCAAAGTAATACTTTCTACTCTGGTACGAAGGACAAGACTGATTGCAGCTTTCTTATCCGATGTGTTTCTATTACACAAGGCAGAATGGGTGGTGGTCCGAGACGAGCTGTTTTAGTGAGTCTTTTCAATATCGCAGAAAAGGTTGGGATTGGAGACAAAGCTTCTTTTAGTTCTCATATGTGGATCTATTCAGGTCCCGAAGTGATGTATGAGTTTAGTTGTCGCTATATATCCTTATTTGCGACTTAGATCAGATCGGATCATGTGGCGATGATGTATGCAGGGTTTTAAAATGACGAAAACGGTAGTGTGATATTTTACTACAATGCGTGGTTCCTAGCATATACGGAAAGAGCAGCCAACAACGTGTTATTCCTGAGTTTTGGCGTTTGGACACAAAAGGAAGGCTTCATTTTTAAAGATGAGAAGTCAAATGCTGTCGGCCCAGTTGCTTTATTGATGGATAAAGTCCGTGAGCTGGTTTTCTTGGACGATGGCGTCATGCTTGTGGTGCAGCATTGTGTTTTAGATGCTCGACAACAGAAATTGAAGAGCGGTTATCAAAATGTTAGGAACAGCTACAATGCAGTTGCTTGATTGTGAAACAAGGATATGAAAAACTAGTTTCTTCTGAGTATTTGCATGGAAGAAGATTCTCTTTATCAACAGAGGCGTGGAGGCTAAAACCTCACTGTTATTCCTAATGCACCGTTATATATATCAAATTTTACTTCTGGCCAGTACAGGTCCAAACTGCAAGGGAGTAGCAGTATAGTCATCCGATCAGTTCTTGATTTTATCCACTACCCGTGTAAGACGTTTCGAAAATTTCCCAGGAAGACGATGCTTTTGCGATCACTGCTCCGCTGGATGATGTGTTTCAATGATGAAGGATTTGTATTCGGCTATGTGCTTAGGGACTTCGGTGAGTTTTGGTTCCACGAGAATCTCCAATCACGACCAGATTTGATGGTTTCGTTACAGGTGAGAAAGTAACAGTATTAGTTTGGGCGGGAAGTTTCCGCTTTTGTGTTTTATGCTGTCAACCATGAACGGCTTATCGTATCGTTTGCCGATGATAGAATTCACTTCATCTGCCCTCTGCTCAGGTTATGCAGCGAAACATCTAAGAAAGTGGATGAAAGTTTTTACCACGAGTTCGGTAATATGTGAACTTTATATGGTCACTATCGGCAGTGTACCTATGAAATGCACTGATCATCAGGAGATCTTGGATCGGTATCAGTATTGGAAAACGCTGACCTTTGAATAGTGAATGTATAACTGTACTGGATGAAAATGATCAATTGGTCAAGACCTATCCATAGGTGAGGATGCGTATGGACGCGAGATTAACAGCGCTTGGCGTGCATGATCTAACGGAGAAGCAGCTTCTTTTCCGTTGAATCCGTTTGTAAAAGAAGTGGAAATAGGATGTACCGAACATGGGTGATCAAGCTTTATTATGACAGAAACAGGGAAGTCTCCAAGGGTCGTGAAAGATTTTACAAATCAAGCATTTAGGACACCGAATCGAGCTGGGTGAGATTGCAAAGCAAGCCGTCGTACAAGAGCGTTTGGCATGAAAGAGCTTGCGTATGTATATGATGCTAAGCAACGTAAGTAAAGCATAGAAGCTCATTTTAGAAGGAACGTATGACGAAAGAAGAAATGGCTGCTGATAAAGAGTTACCAAGCCATGCATGATTCAATCATATTCATTTTTAGCCCTCACTTTACCAATGACCAAAATGGTAAAATTGATCAGCAAGCTTTTGAAAGAGATTTTGTATGAAAAGCACTGTATATGATGGATGAAAAATGTACTTTTAAAGCGTATTTTGTGATATTAAAAGATTGCAGATGGGAAATGAGGTTATTCTATTGAAAAGCTAACTGTTCAGTGGAATCATTGTTTGAAACGTTGACCAGTTGAAAGTTTGCTCTCCTGGTGAAATGAAAATTTGTATAGATCGAAAAAGTGCTGGCTTTTAAAAATATTGATGTCCGTGTGAATAAAACGGTGGAGGATATTCAAGAAGCTTTTTGATTATGGGGTTCGTTTATTAGCTTTAGAAAAGCATTGTTCATTTTGAACGTCTCCAAGAGGTTTTAAAAATAGTCATGAAAAGTGAAAGCTTATATCAGCTTAACGTCAGCAATCAATTTGGGATGAGCGTAGAAGATACAGAATATCTTTTTGACATCCGGATCACAAATTGAAATCATCGGTATTCACTATTTGCAGGAACTCAACGTAAAAGAGTCAACATCGATTAGTGAATTAGGAGCAGTTGACGCTCAATTAAAGTTGTGGGAAAAAGTATCGTCTTCGTTAGTTTCATGAGTATGGACCGATTACCGGTTCCAGTATTTAATGGGTGATGATTTTTCAGAGGATTTGGCTCCTTTGAAAAGCGATTCAAGATAGTCTATCCTCTTTAAAAAGAGAGGTTATGGTGGAGATGGGTCGTTTATGGTATATAACTGTGGATCTTATTATAGTCAAGTGCAAGATATCAAAAAATTAAACGACAGCTATGTGGCTATTTTAGATGGTGGCATTCATCATTTAAATTACTATGGTCAAATGATGGGAATGAAAGTTCCTCTTCTAGAAAGCCCACAGAATGAAGAAATAGCAGACTATTGTTTGATGGAGTTCTCTTTTGTACAACGGCAGATGTTTTTGGTTCGTGAAGTGACTTTGCAAAATTAAAGATTGAGATGTACTTGTATTTCATAATTGTGGAGCTTATAGTGTAACAGAAGGATTGGATTATTCTATCCAGAAAATTGCCTTCCGTCTATAAATTGAGTGGCAATAAGTGGGAATTATTGCGAGATCAAGAAGAAACGTATATTTTAAAACACAAGGAGATAAAAATGGAAGATTGATTAATTTATTAAAAGAAGAAGTGCGCTGATGATGTGGATTATGAAACAGGAAGAATTTTTGATTGATCATCAAGTATTTGATTCTTTTGATATTCTTCTCAAACCATCAGTGCTTTTGAATGATCATTATGATATTTCAATTCCGGCAACGGATGATGAATGAAAACACAATTCTTACTAAGGCTTTTAATTGGCTTTGGTGAATCGATTAAAGAGTGAATGATCTTAGAAACATGATTCACAGAGATCATGTTTTTATGTCCCAAATTTTTATTATAATAAATCTATGATTGGAACAAGATATCTTCAAGATCAATCGAATCTCTTTAAAAGAATCTTTGGCGTCCTCTATTTTAACGGGGGATGAATGGGAAGAGGTACCGTTGTTTACGAATGATGAACAGGTCTATTTAGCAACGCATTTTTGTGCTAAAGAAGCTATCAAAGGGCAACGCAGGATCAGCAATATCTATCGTATGAAATTTTACATAAGGAAAATGGCTCATATGTCAAAAATCATCCCAAAAATTGAAATTTCAATCTCTCATGATGGTGAATATTGGTGAGTTTGTTTTATACAAGAAAAGGTGAATAAAAAGGAACTAGGTGATGAACGTTCTTAACATCTGTTCATCACGATGTTCCTGGCACTTTCTTTTCTGAGATTGTGATCCTTCTTTTTGGTATCTTCGGATCATAGTAACCGGCAGGTTGTACATATTTTTCAGACTTAGAACCGTTTCATCATCCATCCACGAAGCTTTCGGTTCCTTGAAATAGGCGGGAAGACCTTCATGAATATTTTCGTGGATTGGACGAGTAGTCACGTATTGATCATTTTGATAAAGATCCATATAGAACTGCGTATTTCTCAAAGAGGTAACCAGCCATTATGAGCGATACATTTTCCGGATTTTGAGAAATGATTAAAGCTTTGATCATGGAGAGAATATCCTGATCCACTGCAAACATTTTGGGCTCCCAATTGGCATAAATCAAAACCGTTGGAAAATAGAAAGCGTGGAAGAGGCTAAATGATTGCGATCTTTTGGTAAATCACCAGCATAGACGGTTGGAACGTTTTCCGATCCTTTTTGGACACCATATGCAGTGTAGGGTTAATGATTGTTTTGAGGTCAATTCAATATGAGGATAGGTTCCTTTTCGAATATCTCACATTGGACAACATCATCTGGTTTTGAACACCTTTGCTAATTGAACTCCCGGAATTTTGTTCTTTCCACTCCAGCATAGTTATGATGCGCAGGAATGTTTACTAGTCTCTTCCATTGATGAAGATAAAGTTCCTTCTCCTGCAAAATCGTAGCCCATCAAACGGCATTAGTGTGGTTGGAGGTGAGCAATCATCCAACTCGTCTTTAGCGGCTCTTCTCGAAATGCCGTATTGCAAACCGGACGTTCCCCAGTCGGTGGTACCGGTCTTTACATAAACAGGATAAGGACGTCGTGGGAACTTGCATATAGTTATAAACACCGGACGTCACATTGAGCCATCAAGACATCTGTTAAAATAAAGCCGAACACTAGAAATATACATTTTGTTTTGATTTGGTGGAAGGTATTCTTTTTCGGTTATAAATGATTTTACGAATGAATGCGGCTATGATTATATTTACCGAGATTAACCATGGCTGCATGAGCTCCCGCCACTTCCGTGACAGTTGTTGTAAATAAATTAGCAATCAATCGCAATGGAAGGGTGAAAAGTGCCATAGCGAGCTTTCTTGAAACCAAGACTTCGCAGATAATCGATATATTTATCAGACCAATTTTAGTAGTCACCGCTGCACATCGGATAGCGGGATATGAAGGAATGACAATAGGCGGTTTTAATATCCCACATCCCCGATAGTAATTGTCATCGTCAGCGTTATGTAGAACGCGGGATTCAGAAAGGGAAGGTCATTGGTTGATCTAAAGAGAACTTCATCGGTGGAATAGCCTAGATGTTCAAAAGCAGGGGCATAATCGATGACTGGTTTGATGGAAGAACCCGTTGCTTGTAGTTAGAAATGGCTCGATTCAATAAACGAGCACCACCACCATAATTTCGACCACCACCAATACCTGCAATTTCACCATTTTGTTGTTAATGTCACTAAAGAAACCAATGTTTTTATCTGAAATCGAAAGTATTTCTCATTTTGAATTTTTCAATGCGTTCTTGAATTTTAGGAACTAATGTTGTGTGAATCTCCATGCCATAAGAAACAGGATCTTTTCCGGTTAATTCTTGTGCCTCATTCAAGGCCACATCCACAAAGAACTATATTGTGTACTTTCAGTTTTGCAATGTTGACTGCCTTTTAAGATTTTCAAGTTTATCATTTTCGCTAATTGATTTTCACTGCTTGTGATATAGCATGGTATTCCATCAATCTAAAACTTCATTACGACGAGATGTTGGCATAATCTAAATAACGATAAGGATTATATCGATTCGGTAAATTGATGATACCGGCTATCGTGCAGCTTTCCGATAGGGATAAGTTTTTTCGCATCTTTTGCAGTAGTATTGAGAGGCTTTTGTGCCCACGAATACGATCAGCAAAGTTTAATTTGTTTAAATATAGCTCGAAGATCTTTTGATAGTTTCTTTCTAAATTCATGGCTAAGACGATTTGTTGGGCTTTATAAAAGATAGGAGTGGCTGTTCTTTCTTTATCTTCCGTAGAAAAGTCACGTATTTTTACCAGCTGCATGGTGAAGGTGGGATCTGCATATTATGATGAAGCAATGTTTCTATAACAGACTTGGTAAAACCGGGTGTGTCAAAAACCGTTATGGGCGAAAGAAACGAGAGTCTTCAACAGCATAAGCACTACCAGGACCTGAGGCATATCTTTATAAGAGATGTTTTTGCCGATAGTGAGTTTTGCATATACTGCTGTGTAATGAGTTTGTGATTCGCATCATAAATTTTAGTAGAATCGGAGAGAGCGGGAAGTCATCGACGTTTAATGAGGCATTCTTTTACCATTGGTAACAAGTGCAAAATCACCAACCAAAAGCGTATAAAATCAAAACGCCAATGAGAACACAATTGGCATAGTATAAAGATCGGTTTTGATTTTTGGTTTTATTCATAGAGCTAACCTCCATATGTGTTTTAAATCGTAGAAATGATTCAAATAAATGTTACTAAAAATAAGACATAAAGTAAAAATGAAAAAGAGAATCTTTTTCGTTTATATATAAGAATATGTTTAGTCATTTTGCTTGTGACATCCGAATAGTTTTTACCAGTCAACTATACGCTTAGAAGACGTATGTCCGATACGCTCAAAAGCTTGGATATCAGAGTCTTGTTCTTAGTGATCATAATGTTTTGTCAGGACATGATCGATTTTCAAAACTTTGTGCTAAAGAGGAATTCAGTTTCTGGAATGGAAATGGATGTTCAGATATGAAAAATTCAGACGGTTCCTAATCTTGGCAAAGATAATCAAGGTTATCAGAATTGATTCGATATTCCTATCAAATCAGTCAAACGGATCTGCTCTTATGATCAATTAAAAAATCATTCCGGTCATATTCATATCATCGTGTATGGAGAAGGAGGGTTATTTGATGAGGCATTGTTGAAGGGGCAAAGAGATATATTAGAAATACAATTGACCCAGTTTCAGGAAGACTTACGTCTGATGGCTATTTCGTATAATGAAAATCAAAAATTTAGGAATGTAATGTTCTTTTAAAACAGGTCTGCTGAGCTATATTCTCCGTCCTATTTCTAAAGTAAAATACTTAACATCCTCTGAAGCAAAAGATTTCTCATGTTTTGAGTTCTGGGAAAAAGAAAAATCATTCATGATCCCGGTGCCCGTTTTAGTTGGTCGCTATTTCTATTCGGATGAAGAGATTCATCAATATTATGATGATGAAGAACAGAAAAGAGCCTCAGTTTAGTTTCGGAGAATGTCGTGTGATTTAACTTTATTTCACAAACTCAATTGCCAAGCCGTTTTTCTAAAAAGATAAAGATGAAAAGACTCATTTAAAACAATTGGTTTTCTTAGGGCTTCAAAAACGCCTTTCAGACCAAAGATTCCTAAAAGCCTAGTTTAATACGGATTCAAATGAATTTAACATCGTCTGTGAAAAACAGTTTGAACGTTATGTGATAGTGTATGAAACCATTCGTTATGCTCGTAAATCAGAAACTTTTACTAATAGGACTCAGGCAGAGGATCGGCGGTGGGATCATTGATGGCTTATGCGATGGGGATCAGTCAGATTGATCCTTTGAAATATGGTTTATTATTTGAACGGTTTTAAATCCGAATCGAACAAAAAGATGCCGGATATAGATATAGATATTGCCAGCCAAGATCGACCCTCTATTACTCAATTATTTACAAAAGATTTATTGAGATATGAACATGTGGCTTAATTTCAACCTTTCATTCCTTAGCGAGTGTGGAGATCATTCCAAACGCTTTGCCAGTGTTATACTTATGAAAGAGAAGCCAGATCGTTAAGTTTTTGGCATATCCACAAAGAGCTAAATATAAGATAGAACAATTTAAGGGTGTTGCAAGAACGGGATATCGCTTACAAAATGCGATAGTGAAAACAGTGAAAGCTTGCCAAGAGGTTTTTGACGATGGCTCGAAATTAGGGTTTATATATCATCGAGATTCCATTCATCCAAGCCAGTATTGTACTTAGTGAAAAGAGTTTATTGGATGTTGTAATGCCGGTTATGGAAGCAATGGATTTTTAAAAGATTCAGTGGGATAAAAGATACGTTAGAAAACACATGGTTTGATTAGGATGGATTTTTGTCTCTGTCCAACTGATTTTTGAAAAGAACTGTTACATCAAACCAACTTAAAGATAGATACTCTAGATTTAGAGGATCAGGATAGTTATGCTATTAAATCGTGGATTGACAGCTGGTTTATTCCAGTCTGGATGCTCCTCTCTGCGACAACAATGTCACGGTTAAAACCAAAATTCCTTTATGGAATTGGTTATCGTTTAGGATTGTCGTTCTGACAACAGTTCAACATATTCCTCAATACGTTCAAAATAAAGATCAGAGTATCGAGGTCGATTCAAAGCATGTGAAGAGATACTCATGGTGTGTTTATCTTTCAGGAGAACAGGTCCATGCGATTATTGGTAAGAGGGTGACAGGAAATGAACTTGCCCAAAGCGAGACCATTCGAAAAACGGTCGTAGAGACCTGGAGTTGATTAAAGGATTGAAGAAAAGTTCACAGCGATTCATCCGATTTATGGCGTGTGATTCAAGAATTTATAGCGTTTTGGCTTTAATTTATCACATGGGTGGCTATGGATTATTGGCGTATCAAATGTTGTATATCAAAAGCTCATGATCATTAACCTTTTATAGCGTCTTGTTGAATCAATCTTTGAAAGTCGAATTCGTTGATGGCTACGATTTTAAAAGAAATGTCGTCTTCAAAAATTCCTTTATTTTTGACCCACGTTGTCAAGAAGCGTATTGTCCAGAGATGGATAAGGAAGGCATTAACTGGGGCTGCGACCTTTCTTTACGTTATGAAACAATTGAAAGATTCAAAAGATTTTAAAAGAAAACGGTCCTTATGAAAATTATTTTCAATGTCGTCAGATTATCTTTATTGGGAATCCATTCAGAACAAGTAGCATGACATTATAAAGTAGGCTTTTGGACTTTTTGGATATAGTCGGAGTGGTGATTCATCAATTAGAGGATGCTTTCATGGCTTCTTTATGTGTTGTCCATCATCAGGAAAGAAATGTTGAATTTGAGTTGGTTTCAGCCCTGTTTTGCAAGATGAAAAGAAAGTTTGAATATGAAACGACAATATGAGCAATCTGTTCTTTCGTATAGTCTTCAATTAGATCCTTCTCGAGCTTTGGTGCGTCAGCCACTGGTGCTCTTTCATTTTTAAAAACTTGGTCTTATCAACCTGATCAGATCGGTTAGCAACGGTCACACGATCAAAGAACACCAGGATAAAATAGCCCATTATATGGCCTACTGTCTCGAATCGAGACAAAGTGGACAGTTGAAGTGTTGATATTTAGTCAACTATATGAAAACTTGAAAGGAAAATACAAGTTGGTCAGAGTATTCGAATGAAGGAAGGATACCAATCGACAATCAATCGAGTTAGTGAAATTGGAGAGTAGGATGAGGGTTGGGAAAGGGGAACAACGGTTATATGGGTACCAAGATCGGCATTAAAAGAGATTACTTGAATGGAACTCGATAATCTTTGCCTAAGTGAGATTGTCATTTTTAATGAGCGATACGGAATTACTGAGTCGTTTTGAGTCTATGATGGAGAAAACGGTATTGGATAGATGGTTGTGACAAGGGCTGTTATATTACACGCAAAAGAGAAGGCCGATAATATAGGAACTGGAGTAGATGTGTTTTCGAAGTGTTAGAAAGTGCTGAGGAAAAATGCTATCTACAATCGATAAACTTCAATTTTTGTTTCCAGAATTCAAGAATACAAAAGTGTGGTGGATGTTATTTCATGTGTAATCCTCCATATTTTTCTGGCGATATTGACACAATCTTTATTTGGATACAGCCAGACGGGAAAAATATTTGCCTTTGAAGATGTAATGGAGCTGTTCATCGTCTTTTGAAAAGGAAATGTCGCTTTTGTATCTGCACGGAAAAATAGGTAGTATGATAGAAGAAAGCTCGTGTACAGGGATTATCTTGTGTAGCATGGGTTTGGCGTATGCTCATGTCCATTCAAGGCTAAGAGTGATGGGAATTCAAGTGGGGACAAAAAGAAAAGATTGTTTGGTAGAAAAAGCGATTTATTTAGATCAAAATGAAAAGGAAGAGAAAAGATGACTAATATGGTTGAGTTGCTTTTCTGATTGTGTTTATCGGTATCTCTTTTTCTATCTTGGTAGGAGCTATGGAAATCTCTCTTTCAGCTGTTTCTTTTCTGTTCCAGAAGTAGCTAAAGGAGAGTTTAAAATCCTCTTCTTTCAGATCAGTTTGCGAAAAGAATTGTCGATTCTTGGCCTTTTTAAGTTTATGGACTATAAAGGAATTTATCGCTGATCTTTGGACGTATCGATCAAGTCAATTTCAGAAAAAGAATCAATGGTTCATTATTCATCAAGAGCTTATTTCTGTTTTTGAAAAATTGGATCAGTATTTCAAGAGAATTTACCGACCGTTAAAATAATAGTGGTTCTTTTGACGAAGGAAAGCCTGGTCAAGCCTTTGCTGGGACATTTGGTATTCAAAAGACCACTATTGTTCAACTGAATTAAATTTTCCTTTCACGAAAAGGAATTTCTTATCAGCAAAGAGGTTTGGGATGTCTTTGGATCGAACCATTGACTTAGATGTTTCAATCTTATTTCTTGGATTGTCATTTGCAAGTGATTGAAGATGGGGTTCGTATTTGTTTTTCTAGGTTTGGGGTGTATCAAAAAGGAAAAGAATGTTGAAAAATTAGTGGAACAGAAGGAATTTTGACACTAACTGTATTGGAAAGAGTGGCTTTATAGAAAAGAGAGAGTGTTGAGCTTGTTTCAATATAGTTTTAGAAGCAATTGACTTTATCGGTATTGGCTATCGCCATAATGGAGATGGTTATGGTATATGGATTTAATGAATGAATTGATTAGGTGGTTTATAGCTGCTTTTTAAAAATCAGTAAAATTGGAAGTATATATACATGTATGTGTATTAAGATTTGTTATGTTACACAATAGAAACTCAGTTAAGGAAATTTCCTAAAAGATTGGAGATAATGAAATGGGATTATTTGGTTTATTTTGGTGGAAGTAAAGTAAAAGTGAAGTAGACAATCCCAGAAATGATGGCAATAAAAAGCGGATGCGAGGGTATTTGATAGCATGTAGAAGATGGATCTGCTACAGATTGTTTTATGCGTATTCAGAAAGATATACAAAAGAGCCAGTTTGGTGGTTATTCGAACATTTTCATGCAAATTTAGAGTTTTGTGATTGGGTATAGAAAGTGACTTGAGTTTGGTTTTCTGAGTGAGTTCGAGATTTAAGTCAGCTGGTGAACCGATATACATACAAACCTCAAGATGTTAGAGAGTGATTTTATTAGATGACAGGCGTATTATTTTGTAGTATGGAAAGCTCGTTTAAAAGGATGCTTGATTGCTTTTTCTAAAATATGGATGAAATGTTGAATAACGATTGGTATGACGAAAGAAACCTTTGGTATATGGATCAAAGAGATGAACATAGTAGTTGAGTTTGAATTCTGGAATCATTTTTGTAGCGGAAGGTAGGATATCGTATGCAGCAGCATGGTGCCAAGATTATGTTGTATGAGTTGTATCAGCTATTTTTCTGGCTTATACGTTGATCAATGTAGTTGTCAGGGAAAGCTAAGCTACATAATCCGCTTGTTTATGGAATTTCCAGTTGCGATAGCGGTTTTGTTAGTAGGAATGTGTCTGTGTATTTTGTTCAATATTCCGTTAGGACAAGTACAGCTGATGATAGAATCAAGTGGAAGTAGATTGTTACAACCATTGATGGGGCCGTCAGAAGAGAAAGAGATGAACTAGGCTCATGTGAATCTAGGTTGCATAAGCCTCATTATGCTGACTGATAGAAGAGTAGTTGAGGTGAAAGTGGTCATGAAAATATATCAATTTAGGCAGGCACTCCAAAGATGATCGAGTGATGGGACTAGAGTTATCCTGCTGCCTTCATGGTTCCGGTAGCCGCATGATTTTTAATCGTTTTTGAGTTTGTTTTTCCCGCATAAGAATATAACAGGCATGGCAAGCTCATGTTATCTGGAGTTGATTATTTTGGTTCCCGAGCTTTTTGTGATAGGGGCACCTGTCGCCATTTGGATTAAAATGTGGTCATGATTTTAAAAGTTCAACTGAAAAATAAACAAATAATGTGTGGATGGATGGTGAATTTCAATATAAAAGATAATTTGAGGGATATTTCGATCCAGAAAACTCGAAACAATTGAAATTGACCATTTATGGATCAAAGAGAAAACAACTTTTTATAGGAAGAGATATCGGCAATATCTTTGGATTTTGTCGAGTAGGGATTATCAATATTGAAAGAACTGCTACAAGATCTACATGGATTGGTAAAATAAGACATATTTAATATTTTTGATGTTTTTCGTTTCGGATTGAATAGTGTTCTTAAAGATAATAGAGGATCGGATGAAATTGATCATTGAACAATTGTTAAAAAGTTTTGGAAATAAAATTTTTAAAGAATATCGCTTTTACCTTTGAAGAAGGCAAAATTTGCTACGGCTTACTGGGAAAAATGGAGCCGGTAAAACAACTTTATTCAATTGTTTGAATCAGGATATGAAGGTGGATAGTGGAAAATTCTATTTGGAAATAGATGGTGTTTGTCAAGACTTGACGGCGGATCGCATGGGTATGTTTTATCCAGCCAGCTGTCCCGGAATTTTTAACCGGTAGGGAGTTTTTAAAGTTTTTATTGACATCAATGAAAAAGTCAATGACCCATCTTAAAAAGTATCGATGCGTATTTTGATGATATAGGCATTGAGATGGAAGATAGGGATAAATTGTTAAAGGACTACTCACACGGTATGAAAAAACAAAATGCAAATGTTAATTAACATGATGGCTGAACCGGATGTTTTATTACTGGATGAGACCCTTGACTTCATTGGATGTTGTTGCAGCAGAAAGTATGAAACAATCGTTACGTTCTTTAAAGAAAAATCGAATCATTATCTTTTTCAACGCATATTATGGATCTGGCCTATGATCTTTGTGAGTGAGAAATCATATTACTCATCATGGTCTGTTGGAAGTGGTTGAGAAAAATAAACTTAGATAGTCAAGAGTTCAAGGATAAAAATCATTAGAGCATTGAGTGAGGAAGACCATGAATAAGACACTTAGGATTTTTCTCTTTGAAAAACACCTATCGTGTCAATGGTATTTTTATTTTTCACAAAATTCCTTTTTGATACTTCCGGAAAATGGTGTACCAAGTAAAGGGTTTAAAATGCGAATCTGTTATCTGTTTTATGAAATTGTTTCCACTTTTTAGGTAAATCCTTTATTTTTCTAATCATGGTTGGTGGTGCGATTTCTTTATAATAAGGGATTACCTAAAAGTATGACTACATATCTTGCTAACGATGATTGGCAGCTTTGATGAATACACGTCTTTTAATCCGACAGGATAAATACTATGCCATGATTCTTGCATGAGAATGGACGCAAAGGAATATATCATTGGTTAATTATTTTTATGCTCTTTTTACAAGATTGTAATTGGTTTTTGCCTTTTACGATTTTTCTGCTGGGATAGGAAAAAGGAATACCTTTATGGTTGTGTTTGCTTTACCGTTTTGTATGGTAATCGAAACTTTTAGTGACGGCCCTGATTTTATCTGAATATGAGAAAAAGAGGTATGATTATAATGAAAATAAGTTTCTTTAAAACGCGATGATTGGCACCACTTTTGTTAGTGGCTTTTGCATATGGGCTACCGATGATGGGCATCGCTTTGCGGGAGGTTATTTCTATCTGGCTGTTTTTGATTTGTCTTCCTTATGAGAATGATCGGTTTGATAAAAGTATTCACCTTTCAAGACTATCGTGCTGTAATCAGGAATTATTATCAAAAAGTGGTCACACAAATGGATTTCTAGCGATGGCAAGTTGATTAGAAGGAAAAATGAGAAGAAAATATCGGCAGACACTTCTATTCAGTCATCGTATAGGCTTTGAATATTTAAATGAATTGTTTTATTAAAAGACATAAAAAGATACTTTGAATTCCACCAAAAAGGTTTCATGTGTTGTATCCTTTTCATCTTTGCTATTTTGATGGTTATTTTTCTTCGCCCTGACTTAAAACCAACTGCGTATCGTGATTATGACGGTCACTTTTCTTTCTGTGCGCTTGTATGTAATTCTATCAATCGTGGTGCTCGTTTTACACAAGTGTTATTTGGCGAATTGTGATCATAGTTTATTGACGTATTCTTACAAAAGTCAAATTGGTGCTAGCGACTATTCCAGATTCGTTTACGGAAATCATGAAAAATCAATGCGGTTCCTGCTTTTGATTATTGGAATTGGATTATCATTGATTCTTTTATGTTATCAAGGGAAAAGTGATTTCTGAATGATGCTATAATGATCGTTTCAATTCTTTTGTATAAAGCTTTATTTTTCCATTCATTATCTGACTATTTATTATTTACTCAGCCATACAATGCTGAAACAGAATTAAAAGCGGAATTTATCAACTGGTCATGTTACTAACTTTACTTAGTGTCTTTCCATGAGAGTTTTCAGTCTATCATTTTTAATGTTTGGATTGATGACGATTGTATTTGTGTCCTTTATAGTATGATGGCCAGTTTTTGTGATGTATCGTTTTCGCTCCAAAGACATTTAAAATTAGAAAATAAAAATAGCTGGCAAGTCTATGGATGTAAAAAAGATTTAAGGTATAATGTAAACAACTAGAATTTTATTAATAAAATAAAAGGAGAACGAAAATGGGATTAATGGATTTAGCTAAGAAAGCGTTTTTGGGAGCGACGGATGAAGAAAATAGAAAAACAAGGCGAGAATGAGAGAAATCTTTAATAATAGTGTTCCTAATGGCGATGATGAGTAAAGTTGATTTATTGTCACTCGGAAGATTTTACCGATGCTATTGTGGTGAAAAATTACAAAACATAGTAATTTTTATTGTGGGGATATAAAGAGGGAGAAGTTGTAGTTATTCAGATTGAACCAGATTTGGAAAAATCATGGTGATGCGGTCATATTTAATCGAGATAATGGTAGTCATACAGAAGGTTATTTGGGCGTAATAAAATATTTAATGCGGAATATTCGTTTCATTTGTACTGCTACTTATGAGCCGGGTCTCAATAGAGGGCTAAATATTCGGTTTCTGTTACACAATCTAATTCTGAAGTTGCAGAGTTCAGGAAATTTTTAAAGGTTTATAATCGTAAAATAGGTAGACGGTAGAAAATTAAATTTTTATCGTCTTTTTATGTCAAGCGTGTTGATTCTTAGCTTGAAACGATTTGATTAATTTGAGCGGGTATTCTAGAATTATAGTTGAGGGGATGTATGAGACTTATCATTGAACAATTATCAAAAAGTTTTGAAAATAAGAAAGTTTTGAAAAAATATAGATTTCACCATTTTGAAGAAGGGAAAAATTTATGGTTTACTTGGAAGGAACGGAATTGGCAAAACGACATTTTTAATTGTTTGAATAGAGATGTAGAGACTGATAATGGAGATTTCTATATGGACATGGATGGAGTTCATCAAGAAGTCACAGCAGATCATATTGGATATGTATTACTCTACGCCCTATTGATACCGGAGTTTTTGACAGGAAGAGAATTTTTAAATTTCTTTTTGAATACGAATCAAAAATGCGACCATCTAACCTTAAAAGCATTGATGATTATTTTTGAGTATATGAGTATTGAACCGGAAGATAGAGATAGACCGCTAGAATTTTACTCCCACGGTATGAAAAACAAAATGCAAATGTTGACGAATATTATTTCTCGATCAGAGATTTTTGTTGTTGGATGAATCTTACTTCACTGGATGTTGTGATTGCTGAACGAATGAAACAATTACTTCAGTCTTTAAAACAAGGTCGAATCACGATTATCTCAACACATATCATGGATTTGGCTCTTGATCTTGTGATGAGATTGTATTACTCATCATGGTGAACTGGAAATGGTGGAAAAGAAGGACTGAACAGTAAAGAATTTAAGGATAAAATTATTGCTGCACTAAGTGACGATAAAGAATATTCATATGACGTGTCAAGCGTCTTTTTCTATACCCTGAATGAAAAGAGGAATGACTTTGAAGTTGATTATTTTTATAACGGGGATGGAGAGTATTTGAGCTAGTATAGGTGGTCAAAAATTCTGGTTAATGATGTAAGATTCCATCTTTGTAAAAAGATGATTTTTGATTTGTGATAAAACGTACTTATATATAAAAATCATAAGTATGATTCAATTTTTCTGATGATCTTATTTGAATTGAATTCTTGTTGAGAATTTTGACCATGTTAATATGACAGGGAATAAATATCGACTAACATGAATAGGAAATTCAATGAGATATGGGATATTGAATGGCTTTATAGTGGTGATGAAAAGGGGAATGAATGTATGATTAAGACAAGGTTATTGCGTCTTTAAAGGGGTCGGGGAAAAATATATTATCTACCAGATTATTTGGCAGTTGGTATCTTTGTTGGTACAAATTATGATTGCTTGAATGTCACGAACAATTAGTCTGGTATGGCATCATACACTGACTAACGCCGATATGGTCCAAGTGGCAATGAGTATTTTTTTGGGAGTGGCAATCCGTTATATTTGTGATCTTTTGTATACTCGTGCTAGTTTCTATGCCAGCGTAGATGTTAAAAAGGTGTTACGAGGTCAAATCTATGAGAAATGATGCGACTAGGGCCTTCGTATCGTGAACAGATTCGATACATCAGAAATTGTGCAAATGGTCGGAGAGGGTGCTGAACAATTGGGAAACTTATTTTAGTCGATATCTTAGTCAATTCTTCTATGCCCTATTCGCTCCGGTTATTTTATTTATTGTGATATCTCAAATCAGTGTTAGAGACGGCTTGGTATCTTTTGGTGGCAGTTTTTTTGATTCCGATAGTCATTATGCTGGTTATGATCATTGCTAAAAAATCGCTCAGTCACTACTTTGAAATTTATTATGGATTAGGTGATAGCTTTCTTTGAAAAATTGCAAGGAATGACCACTTTGAAAATTTATCAGGCTGATCAAACTGCGTCTGATGATATGGATAAAAGAGTCGGAGAGCTTGTAAAATCACTATGAAAGTCTTGATGATGCAGTTAAATAGTACCTCTATGATGGATATTATTGCTTATGGAGGAGCAACGGTGGGTATGATTAGTGCTCTTGTTCTATTTTCTAAAGGAGAAATTTCGTTGACCGGTGTTTTAATGATTTTGTTTTTGGCGGCTGAATTTTTCTTGCCAATGCGTTTGCTAGGCAGTTTTATTCCATATTGGAATGAATGGTATCAAAGCCAGCGATCGTATTTTTGCACTTTTTGGGATCTTCCGGAACAAACAAGAGGAACCAAAGAAATTACAGGTGACAAACTTCAAATTCAGATAAAAAATCTCTCTTTTTCATACGATGATAAGCGGGAAATATTGCATGGTATTGATATGGATATACAGCCAAAATCCTTTGTTTCGATTGTGGGGGTATCCGGATCCGGAAAATCAACTATAGCCGGTATTTTAATGGGTTTGAATCCAAAGTATCATGGCGTGATCAAAATCAATCAGGATGAACATGGTGATTTATCCAGTCAGTCCATTATGAGTCACATAACGATGGTTAGTCAGCAATAGCTGAGCTTTTTGAAGGAACGGTCAAAGAGAATCTTTTAATGGGGAGTGCTTTAGCAACGGACGAACAGATGGAAGATGCGTTAAAGAAAGTGAATTTGTTGGCTTTTGTCAACTCTCAGGATGGTTTGAATACCCGAATAGAAACCAATGGTTCCAATTTTTCCGGTGGTCAGAAACAACGATTGGCATTGGCAAGAGCCTTGTTGCATAATACGCCGATGTACATCTTTGATGAAGCGACTCAAAATATAGATCGTCGAGTGAAGAAATCATTATGCAAGTAATTCGAAATCTTTCAAAAGAAAAACGGTGATTTTAATTTCACACAGATTAGCCAATGTAGTAGATAGCGATTGTATTTATTTATTGCAAAAATGGAACAATCGTGGAATCGAGGGAACACATCATGAATTGATGGAAACAAGAGGTGTTTATCAAAATTTATTCATGCAAACAAATGAATATCGAAAGATATTCCACATGGAAAGAGGCGCTATGAATACAGATAGAAGAAGATCGGCTATAGCCATTATGAGAAAGCTTTATCATTTTGGTAAAACCACTAACGGGGGTTATGCTTTTGAGGATTCTATTAGGGGTTCTTGGTTTTTATGCACAATTTTTTCTGACGATCGTTGGTGGTTATGGCATTCTTAAAGGGCTTGGCGTTGTTGAAGGAATGGCAGCATCTGGAAAGGTAACGTTTTGGTTTTTATCTTCTTGGCAATATTTGTTCACTCTTTTACTGGTGATGGCTGTAGCAAGAGGAATTCTTCATTATGGGGAACAATACTGTAATCACTATATCGCTTTTCGTGTATTGGCTATTATTCGCCATAAGGTGTTTTCAGTTCTTCGTAAACTTTGTCCTGCAAAACTGGAAGGAAAAAGAAAAGGAAATCTGATTACGATTATCACAAGTGATATTGAATTATTGGAAGTCTTTTTTGCGCATACTATTTCACCAATAGCGATAGCGTTTCTCACTTCTATGATGATGATTCTTTTGATTGGTCAACAACATTGGTTGGCCGGCTTACTGACTTTGTTTGCTTATGGAATAGTAGGGATAATATGCCCTATTTGGAATGAAAAACGCAGTTATGGTGCGAGAATAAAAATTTAGAAAATGAAGTCAGGAAAACTGAATGATCAGTGTTGAATAGTATGTATGGTTTAGATGAAATTCAACAATACAATCAAGGGACAATTCAACAAATGATCATGGATCAGAAATCGATACAAGTGTCTGAAAATCAGAAAAATTAAGCTCATTTGAAGGTTCACAAAAAAGCGGTAACGAATCTGATTATCCAGATCGTGGGGATGTTTTTCATGATGCTTTGGTTTGTACCGGAAACAGGAAACTTGATTTTTCACAAGTCTTGATCGCTACACTAGCGATGATGTCTTCTTTTGGACACTACTATTGCTTTTATCTTCATTGTCCAATAACTTAAATCAAACGCTAGCTTGTGGAGAAAAGAGTTCTTTCGTTATTGGAAGAAAAACCGGTTATTGAAGAAGTGAGTGGTAGAAAACCGATTGATTTTGAAGGTGCCGAGGTTGAAAAGGTTTATTTTTCCTATGAAAAGGATATGATTCTTCAAAATATTTCCATGCAGATTCCTAAGGGGAAAGTTTTGGGAATTCATGGGGTTAGTGGTTCTGGAAAATCGACACTTTTAAAAATTACTGATGCGCTTTTGGGATGTCAGCAAAGGTCTATTTATATTTCTCATAAAAATATAAAAAGAAATCAATACTGATGATTTACGACATTTTTCAGTGTGACGCAAGATACGATGATGTTTCGTGATACGATAGCTGAAAATATCAAGATAGCTAAACAGAAAGCAACGATGGAAGAAGTGAAAAATGCGGCTAAAAAGCAGTATTACGACTTTATCATGAGTCTTCCTGATGGTTATGAAACAAACGTGGCAGAGTTGGGAGATTCTCTTTCAGATGGCGAGAAACAGCGAATTGGCTTAGCAAGAGCTTTTTTGCAAGATGGTGATCTGATTCTTTTGGATGAACCGACGAGTAATTTGGATATCTTAAATGAAGGTATTATTCTAAAATCTCTATCCGAAGCCAAGACGGGAAAAACCATTGTGCTTGTTTCTCATAGAAGTTCAACAATGTCATTGGCAGATGAACTGTATGAAATGAGGAATGGGAGAGTTTCTTAAGATGGAGAAAGAGGTTTCAACGATTTGGAGTTAAGAAAGGCGATGGAATGAACAAGTTAAGAGAAAAGACTTTAGTAACTATGAAAAACATGACCAGTGATTATCCGTTTAAAAACGATCTGCCTATGATATATTTGGGAGAAATAGTCAACATGCCCGAACATGGGATATTTATAGGGCAAATCAGGTGTAAATGTTTAGGATGTATCTATTCAAATTTAGAGAGTTAAAAAGAAGAGGAAGTCTAGTGTTTCAGGTGAATAGTAGATGAGATGATGTCTGTGATTATATTAAAGGCTATTTCAATGAGAATTTTTCAAAAGAAAGCTGATTGATGAAAACAGCTATTATGTTTCGGTCATCGGTTTTGGTTATTTAGAATAACGTATACAGCACCACTTCGGCAGGGGTTAAGCGATGCTTTCTTGATGGTTCCAACACCATTTGAGACATCACATCAAATTTCCTTTGATAGAAGATTTATCAGGAAAATCTCTCTTTGGCCATAGTGGGTCTTGTTAAAGAACCAAATAAATAATAAACTTGAGCCTCCTAAACTATGACCAGCTAAATAATAGTCGGTTAAATCAGCCGGAATTTGTTTCGCTGAGTCTGGCGTGTGGGGCAGCGAGTAATGCATGCGAACTAAATTTCTCATAGGCTTTTTACGAGAGTCGTGGTGTAGTCCCATGTGGCTAAACCAACCAGATTCAATAGAGTCTTCTTGATCTTTATGTAAATGTGTGATTGATTTTTGAAGAATCTATTGCTGTTTAAAAATGAGGCAGATGCTTTAAGTGTTTCTTCATCCATTTCATCTTGATCACCTAGAACAAATTTCCCATATTTAGCTCGAATGGAAGAAAAAGCATTTGGATCTCTTTGTTTGATTGAGCGTTTATTTTTGCGATAGTACTATAGATATCTCCGCCAAATAAAACAACATCTGGTTGTAAGGAATTAATTTTATCCACTAATAGTAAGAAGTCGTTTTGATTCATGAATTCTCCATAATGGAGATCACTGAAATATAAATTTTTAAGATTGTCTAAAAGATTTCCGGGAATTTGGAGAACTTAATGTTTACCTTTTCAAAGTTCAAAACGTTGAGGGCTGATCCAAAAGAATGAATCACTCCAAGCAAAATAATCAATAACATTCAAACTATTCCGAGCCATGTTGTTTATTCATGTTATTACACACAATTGTGATAAAACCTGTAGTAGTGCTACACTTAAACCATGAACTTACATGGAAAAAACATTGCTAATACGGATGACTTGATTCATACCAAAAAGATCGTTCTTTTTAGAAAAATTTAAATCAAGAAAAAGTGGAATTCTTGCTACGTCATTCCGTACCGGTGGATCAGCGCCCTCTACGGGAAAGATCAGTTTTACTCCACCACTAAAAGCGGCTTTACAATATATCTGTTCCAGTACAGGCAAAAGGGTTTTCTTATTTGGGATCAAATAAAATCAAACAAGAAATCTTGAATTATGGTGTAGAAATTGATTTTCTAAACCGGATTATGTTTAATTGGTCGTAAATCCGTTATTGATGAACATGAAATTACAGCCGTATTATCAGAAGTGGAATTTGGTGCGAAATTGATTTGTTTGGATTCTCGAAGGGTTCAAAGCGATGGAGGAAGGTTGGTTTTGGAGCGATAGTTTAGCTCGGATGATTGCTTATGCGTGCTTGCAGAAATTTTATTCGTTTGGGATTGAATCAAAAGCGTTTCAAAAATGCGTTCTATCCTTTGTAAAGAAATCTCGTAAGATGATCCGACTATGAACTCTATGGGAAAAAGAGGGTCTTAATGTGTTCGCAATTAGGACTGACAAGTGTTTTTGTCAGTGAAGGAAAGGAAATTGATTTAACACAGGATCGAGAAAATAACTACCCGAATTATCTTGTGGATACGCTTGATGGAATCTTTAAATAGAGTGTATAATACAACTATCTATCACATTGAGAAGAAGGTAGTAAATGAGACTGAAAGCATAGAGAAGCTGAGCGATGGTGTAACTTGGTGTTTTCAAAATCATTGAACTTGCTTTTGGAGCGAAGCGTAACTCTTGCGATAAAAGAGAATAAAGGGCATGAAGAAATTCATGAACTAAGGTGGTACCGCGTGAAATATCATGTCAGAGATAAGGGCTTTTTTTATTGATCAAGGAGGAAAAAATGCCATATAATCACAAAGAAATAGAAACCAAATGGCAACAGTATTGAAGACAGAAGAAACTTTAAAACGGATGCTTATGATTTTTCTAAACCTAAGTACTATGCCTTCGAGATATGTTTCCTTATCCAAGTGGACAAGGATTGCATGCTGGTCATCCGGAGCTATACTGCCACGGATATTATTTGCCAACGTCGGATGCAAAGGTTATAATGTACTTCATCCGATGGGCTATGATGCTTTTAGTTTACCAGCGGAGCAGTATGCCATTCAAACCAGAATAATCCTAGCTACTTTTACAGAAAATATTGAAACTTTTTCGAAAACAATTAAAGTCTTTTTGGCTTTTTCTTATGACTGGAGTCGTGAAAATTAGTACGCCGATCCTCATTTTTGTCACTGGACTCACGTGGATCTTCAGGGCAATTGTTTGAAGAAGGTTAGCTAAGTGTGTGGATATGCCGGTGAAGCTGGTGCAGAAGAATTGGAACGAGTTTTTATCTAACGATGAAATCATTGATGGTAAAGTGAACAGAGATGTCTCGGTTGTTCGTAAGAATATGAAACAATGGATCATTGATATTCTTCTTATGCCGAAAAATTATTGGATGGTTTGGATGAGTTGGATTGGCAGTCAACCAAGGAAATGCAACAGACTGGATTGATGAGTCAGTGGGGGCGAGTGTTCAATTCAGTACGAGGTAGTGATCAACGGTTTATCGTTTCTACAACTCGTTAGATGCTTTATTTTGAGCTGATTGATGTGTCCCATCTCCAGAACATGAATTGGTGAATGAAATCACCACAGAGATTCAAAAAGAAGCGGTAAAAGCTTATCAGGAAAAGAGGCTGCTGAAATCGGTTTGGAAAGAACAAGAGTTAAACAAAAGAAAAAGACTGGTGTTTTTACAGGATCTATACATTAATCTGGTTAATGGGAAAGCAATTCTATTTGGATTTCAGATTATGTTTTAGCAAGATTATGGAACAGGAGCGGTGATGGCGGTACCGGCTCATGATGAACGAGATTATGCTGCAAAAAGTTTGGTTAGATATTCTTCCTGTTTTAGAAGGTGGAAATATCGCAAAAGAAGATTGGGTAGAAGATGGGATTCATATTCATTCCGATTGGTTGAATGGCTTAAATACAGAAGAAGCCATTGAAAAATGTTGGTTTGGTTAGAGGAAAAGGTTTGGGATCTAAAAAGTCAGTATCAGTTCGAGAATGGATTTTTGCCGCCAGCGATATTGGGGAGAACCAATTCCGGTGATTCATTTGGAAGATGATCGATATGTAGCGTTAAGTGATGACCAATTACCCCTGTTATTGCCGATTTTAGATGATTACAAACCAGGAAAAGGCGGCATGGCTCCACTAGCTAAAGCTGACGATTGGGTCAATGTCAAAATAAATGGAATAAAGGGACAGCGAGAAACTTCTACTATGCCTGGATCAGCTGGTAGTAGTTGGTATTATCTTCGTTACATTGATCCAAGTAATTCAAAGTGCTTAGCGGATTTTGAACTTTTGAAACATTGGATGCCCGTTGATTTGTATATAGGAGGTCCAGAACATGCAGTAGGTCATCTTTTGTATGCCCGTATGTGGAATCGCTTCTTATATGATAAAGGGATTACACCAACTAAGAACCATTCAAAAATTGGTGCATCAGGGCATGATTTTAGGAACTAATGGAATCAAAATGGGAAAACGATTCCCTGAATTCATTGTGGATCCAAATGTTTTGATAGAAGAGTATGGTGCGGATACTGTACGTGTCTACGAAATGTTTATGGGACCATTAGAAGCTTCAAAACCATGGAGTGATCAAGGAATAGAGGGGACGTTTAAGTGGTTGAATCGGGTGTACCGATTGGTTGTTGAAAGTCATAAATTGACTTCTGAAAATGATGGTTCTTTAGATCGCGTTTATCATGCCACAGTTAAGAAAGTTTCAGAAAGATATTGATAGTTTGAGTTTTAATACAGCTATTTCACAAATGATGATTTTTATCAATGAATGTTATAAAAGCGGATCATGTGTATCAATTATATCTTGAAAAACTTTGTGAAGATGTTTGCCTGTTGCCCCTCATTTAGAGAGAAGAACTTTGGACAATTCTGACTGGTAAACAGGGAATCAGCTTTGAAGAATGTGCCAGATTATGATGAAAGCAAGATGGTGGAAAGATACCGTGACCATTGTTGTTCAGGTCAACGGTAGAAATTAAGATCAGAGTTTGAAATGGCAAAGATAGCGATCAACAAGTTTTTAAAAAGATAAGGCGATTGAATCCGTTTCCCTAACTATACGAGATGGTAAACAAATCATGAAAGTTATTGTGGTGGCGAATAAATTAGTGAATATCGTTGTGAGTAGAAAGAAGACAGTGAAAACTGTCTAGTAAAATAAGCGCATGGAAGAATTTTCAGTAACGATAAATCAATTCTGATGGTCCTTTTAGATTTGATGTTGCATTTGATTCATGAAAAAGAATTGGATTTGATGAATTTTAGATGTAAACGAGGTAGCTAGCCAATATGTCGCCTACATTCATTCCATGCAGCGATTGCAGTTTAGAAATTGCAGGGAATATCTAGCCAATTGGCTACTCTCATTGAGTATAAATCGAACAACTTTTACCGAACTCAAAGAAGAATTGGAAGATCATTATGAGCAAGAGACACTGAGAGGCCTTGGTGCGTCGTCTGTTGGAATATCAACAATTTAAAAAGAGATTCGAGAGGAATTGGAAGTCTATTATGAACAAAGACAATTGAAATACACACGCCCTATGATTGAATATCAGCCAAGTGATATAGAAACAATGGAAGGATTTCAGAAATCCTATGATTTATTAAAAGCAATGGCTCGTTTGTGGCGACGTAAACAATTAGAAAAACCGATTCGGTTCGTTATACAGTGAAGAAATATCTATGGAGGATCGGGTCTTGGAATTAAAGATTCGTTTTCACGAGTTACCGGATTGTTTCAAATTTGAGAACTTGATTGAGGATTGTGAAACAAAGCAGGAATTGATCGTTACTTTTTTAGCTATTTTGGACTTTAGCTCGCCAACAAAAGTGTTTTATTCAATTGGATGAGAAGGATTTTATCTCTGGATACAGAAGGAAATAACGACATGGAAAATCAAGATCATTTATTAAGTTTAGTAGAAGGCCTTCTTTTCGCAGTGGGGGAAGAAGGGATTAGTGATGAACAGTTGGTGGATACATTATCTCTAAATGAGGAACAATTACATTCCTCCATCGACTTATTGAATCAAAGGTATGATCAAGAATCTTCCGGGTTGAATTGAGCCATTATAGAGGCCGTTATCGTCATTGTCCAAAGGGACGGATGAACCTTATCTAAAAGATTTTATTTCAAGAAAGAGACCAGTTCTAAAGTATCTGTCGCAGCTATGGAAACCTTGGCTATTAGCTTATAAACAACCGATTACTCGGGTGGAAATTGAAGAAATTCGAGGAGTTAGTGCGGATGTTATGCTTAGAAAGCTGCAATCAAGAGGATTGGTTGAAGAGCTAGGACGTTCAGAAGCTCCGGGCAGACCAATCTTATATGGGGTTAGTGAAGCGTTTCTGGATGCTTTTCAGTTGGAAAGCTTACAAGAATGCCGGCTTTACCGGAGTATCAATCTCATGAAAATGATGAACTTTTTGGAGCTGATCATGAAATTTAAGTTTGTATTGGGCCTATCTATTGGTTTAAGTGCCTGTTCAACAGGAAGGGTGTCTGTTTCTTCTTGTGAGCAATTGGCTTCTCGTTTGTGAATGACTTTTAATCAGAAAAGATCAGTTGGAAAGAGTAAAAAGACCGTACGGTGAAAAGGGTTATTTTTCAAAATGAGCAGCCATATAGTGGTGAAGCGGTTATCTATCGATCTCGTAAAGAGGATCGCATAATCTGATTGCCATCATCCGCAGTAAAGAAAAGAAGAAAGTCAAACAAGATCTGAAGATTACTTAGTGGAATTGAAAAGACAGATGGTACATTCCTATCCAAGTGAAGTGTTTAAGATAAGCCAATGCCATATTAGCTGGGTCAGACGAGATATGTGGGATGTTTGGTGATTTATGATAATATTGAACTTGCAAATCAGAAAGTTACTAACTTATTTAAGTCAATTAGATAAGGGAAAAATGAGCGAAAATAATAAATGATAAGGTAAAAACCGGAGGATTATGGTTTCCATAAACGGGAAAAAGAAAATTTTTGGTCTTCGACTTCACGACCAAGCTAAGTTAAAAATCATTGGTATTTTGAAAGTGGAAAAGGTGGTGTTGGTAAATCGTTTGTGACAGCTATGTTAGCTTCCGGCATGCAGAAAAAAGGTTATCGAACCGCTGTATTGGATGGGGATATTACCGGTCCTAGCCAAGGTAGAATTTTTGGAATTACTTCTAAAGCGGAAGGACAAAAAGGTATGATGTTTCCGGCAGTGACGAAGACAGGTGTCCAAATCATGAGTACCAATATGTTGTGGATATGGATGTGCAACCGGTGATTTGGCGAGGGCCGATGGTAGCGAATGTTTTGAAACAGTTTTATTCAGAAGTACTTTGGGAAGATGTGGATTATATGTTTGTGGATATGCCTCCAGGAACATCGGATGTTCCGTTGACATTATTTCAATCAGTACCTTTGGATGGCGTAATCATTGTGTCCAGTCCGCAAGACTTGGTTTCCATGGTGGTGGAAAAAGCGATCAATATGGCTCGTATGATGCATGTAAATGTATGGGGATTGGTGGAAAAATATGTCTTATGTGCCACTGCCCTAGCAGTGTGCATGATCTATATTTTGGAAAATCACATGTTCATGAGACGGCGGTTAAATATCATGTGCCGGTTTTGGCTGAAATCGATGTATTCATCAATTCCGGAAGCTTGCGATCAAGGAAGAGTAGAGGATCTGACCATTCAGGAGTTGGAATCTTTGTTGAAATTGATAGAAAGTCTTTTCAAAGGCTTTCTTTTTCTAAAAATGAAAAGGAGAAAATTAAAATATGGCAACTATACTGATTGTAGACGATGAAGAAAAATTCGTTTTCTGATTGATACTTATGCGAAAAACATGAAGGGTATTTAACGGTTTTTAGCCAGTAATGGTTTGGAAGCTTTTAGAAAAAGTTGAAGATGCATTCCATTGATTTAGTGGTGATGGATGTGATGATGCCGGAATTGGATGGATTTTCAGCTTTAGAAAAGATGAAGGCTTTACAGCCAAATCTTCCTGTTATTTTATTAACTGCTTTAGGGCAAGAAATGCGATAAAGTGCATGGCTTTGAATTGAGGGGTGGATGACTATGTTGAAAAAGCCATTCAGTCCCAAGGTTTTATTACTTCGTATGCGAGCTATTTTTACAAAAGTGTGTGGTCATCAATTAGAGGCGACTATGAAAAGAGGGTTTAAAAAGTTGATTACCAAGCACATAAGGTCATGTTAAATAACTGTGTTCTTTCTTTATCTCCGAAAGAATATGATTTATTGGTGTATTTAATTAAGAATAAAGGGATTGCCTTAAGTCGGGAACATGTACTACGCCAAGTGTGGGGATGGATTTCTTTGGTGATGACCGGACATTGGATACTCATATAAAATTATTAAGAAAATTTGCAGGATTTCGCAAAACATATTGTGACTATTCGTGGTGTTGGATATCGTTATGATGAAGAATAATAGTTTGAATGCCTTGATTCTTAGAATCTTGTTGTTTTTCACCGTGTCTTTATTATTGATTTTAGCTTTATTTCAATTTGTATTATTAAAGCCTATGTATGAACGTTATCGTTTAAATTCATTGGCGGATCAATCTAAAATGATCGGAAATGCCTACTTATCAGGAAATTTAGAAAAACCATTCAGATCTAGGAAAACAAGGTGAAACTTGTATTCGGGATAATCAGTTCCACCAGTGATCAAAGTATATGGTTCAAAGAGGCTTGCTTATTATCTAGCTTGAGTAATTCACAAACCATGGCCCTTCAAAAGAATGCTTTATTAAATAATGGACATTATGCTGATCAACAGTTATTACAAAGTCGGTGGTTCTTCGCAAACCTTTCAAGGTGTTATTGATGTACATGTGGTGAGCAATGGAAAAGATGTTGTGACAGCCATGGTTTATGATGTGATTACACCAGTACGGCAACCCCATAACGTTGATTACTCAGATTTGGATCATTGGTTTATTCTTGTTCTTGATGATTTTAGCGGTCACTATGGATTCGTCAAAAGTAGTAAAAAGCCTTTGATTGAAATGAATCAGGCAGCTAAGAATGGTGGGGAGGTTTATATTCGGTGAAAAGGTCAAACCAAATTACACAGGAAGTGCAGGAATTGAATCAGAAACATTGACTCAGGCGGCTTTTGGATGTTCAAAAGGGCTGATCAAGCGAAAAAGAGTTTATTGGCTAATGTTTCACATGATTTAAAGACACCGTTGACCATGATTTCAGGCTAGAGAACTAGTGCCAAAGATATTCCGGAGGAGAAAACAAACGAAAATCTTCAAATCATTGTAGATGAAGCGAATCATTTAAATCTATTTGTGAACGATCTATTAGATTTGTCTAAGTTAGAAGACCATCGGGTTTCAGCTCAGTTTGAACAGAAAGATCTAGTTAAAGAGTTAGCTCCTTTGATTCATCAATACGAGGCTTATGCAAAACAAGAAAATCGTCATTTTTGAAGTTCGTTTGGTTGAAAGAGTACCATTATCAAACGGACTATAAGCTTTTCATTACAAGTCATTCAAAATTTCTTATCAAATGCTTTTCATTATACGGCAGACGGTGATTCTATTTATTTGAAATGATTCAAAGGATAAGACGTATCGTTTGCAAGTAAGGATAGCAGGTAGAATTCCAAGAAGATCTGAAGGATATTTTTGAGCGGTATTATAAGGTGAAACAAGAACATCGTCGATATGCTTATGGATCGGGGATTGGATTATCTATCGCTAAACAAAATTTGGATTTACTAGAATTGCGATATGGTGTTGACTCTGAATTAGGGAAAGGCAGTACTTTTTGGATTGATTTATCAGAATTTCTTAGCGTGGTTTTGTATAATGAACTGTAGAGAGAAAGTTTGGAGGTTTTTGAGACATGAATGCTCAAGAAAGATATCGGTTATGGTTGGAAAAATGTTTCTGAAGAGGATGAACTTTATGCGGATTTAAAGTCTATTCAAGATAATGATTCAGAAATCGAAGAACGGTTTTATCAAGAATTAACCTCTGGTACAGCCGGTCTCAGGGGAAAATTAGGAGCTGGGACAAAATCGAATGAATCCTTTGTATGGTGGCTAAAAGCAACGCAGGGAATTGCTGAATATATTCTGGAGAGTGGCTGCGAATGAAAAAGGATAAGGGTGTGGTGATTGCTCATGATCCTCGTCATAAGAGTGAAGAGTTTTCCAGAATTGACCGCTGCTATTTTAGCGACCAACGCATCAAAGCCTACGTTTTTGATGATTTTAAGACCGACGCCTCAGTTGGCATATTCCGTTCGTCATTTTAAACTGTGTGCGGGCATCAATATTACAGCATCTCATAATCCAAAAAGAATACAATGGCTACAAGGCTTATTGGAGAGATGGATGCCAAGTGTCTTCAACTGTAGCAGATGGCATGTTGGCTAAGATTCAAAGTGTGGATATTTTTAAAGATATTCAGCTTATGATTTCAAAAATCGGTGGAAGAGGAAAAATCATCATTCTTGATAAGAAGGTGGATCGAGACTACTTGGATTTGGTAGAATCTTTGGCAATACATCAAAGGAGATGATTTAGACTTATCTATTCCATTAATCTATACACCTTTAAGATGGAGACCGGCTCGATTCCTTTCCAAAACGATGATGAAAGATCGTGGCTTCACAAATTGGATGATTGTTCCTGAACAGAAAGATCCGGATCTGATTTCACAACGGTAGGTTATTCGAATCCGGGAATCGCTAGCTGCTTTCAAAATGGCTGAAAAGGTGGGGCGTATTCAAAAAGTGCGGAATTATTAATGGCAACGGATCCGGATGGTGATCGTTTTGCGATTGAAATTCGGGATGGGGAAGAAGTATGTGCCTTTAAATGCAAATCAAGCGGGTTATATCCTGGTGAATTATATTTTAGAAGGACATAAGGATGCGGGTACTTTACCGAAAAAGGGGAGCTATGGTGAAGTCTATCGTTACTTCAACGATGTCAGCAAGAAATAAGCATGGAGTTGAAATGTTTGGAGACTTTAACGGGATTTAAGAATATTTCCGGTAAAGTTCCTTACCTTCATAAGCATGGTTATACCTATTTATTTGGATATGAGGAATCCGTTGGTTATGCGGCTAGTGAGCAAATTCGAGATAAAGATGGTATTTCAGCCGGTATGTTGGTGGCTGAAGCCTGACTTATTATCGCAAAGCGGGAAAAAACGCTTTGGGATGTATTACAAGGTTTGTATGAAACTTATGGTTTTTATGCAGAAGATGAACCGAATATCGTTTTGGATGGGAAGGCCGGAGCAGAAAGAATTCAAAGAATGATGGTTTGGATTCGGGCAAATCAGCCAAATAAAGTGGCTGGCTTTGAGGTGGAAAAGGTGATTGATTACATGCATGGTTATGAAGATATTCCAGCTCAAAATATGTTACGATTCTATTTGAAAAATGATTCTTGGTTTGCTATTCGTCCTGAGTGGAACAGAACCTAAAATCAAGTTCTATTTCTATACGAAAACAAGATTCTCGACAAAAAGCGTTGGAAGTGAACCGAGCTATTAAAGAAGATATTTTAGCTCAAATTCAAGCGGTTCAATAATTCGTTTAAGAAGTGAACTTAACTGCGTTTGCTTCTTTTTAGTTATATCAATCATGGTATTGAAGTATTTAGGAAAAATGCGGTTTAATGATCTATATAAACAATAAAAATTTAGGAGAATGAGAAAATATGTTAAAAATTACAAATCTTCATAAAGTTATGCCAACAAAGAAATTCTTCATGGTATTTCACATAAGTGGAAAGATGGACATATTTTGGCTTTATTGGCCATAATGGATCGGGTAAGAGTACTACCATTCGCTCTGTCGTGGGCATTTTGGGTATGAATCAGGAATGATTGGAAATTGATGGTTTGGATATTCAAAAATATCCAATTGAGGTGAAAAAGAAAGAACGGCTTTTTACCGGACAATCCGGATTTATATGATAATATCTCCGCTTATCAATATTTAAATTTCATTGGAGATATGGTGGCTTTTGAGAGCCAAATATTCGTTTAAAACGTATTGAAAGTTTAGCCAATGATCTGAAATTTCCGAAGCTTTTGAGGAGATAAAAATCAAGTCTTTATCTCATGGTAGGAAACAGAAAGTTGCGATTATTTCAGCGTTCATGCGGGAACCTAAGTTGCTTGTTTTTAGATGAACCGTTTGTCGGTTTGGATCCAAAAGCCACTTTCATATTAAAAAACAAGATGAAAGAATTAACGGCTAAAGGCTCTTCTGTTTTCTTTTCCTCTCATGTCTTAGAAACAGTTCAAAATTTATGTGATGACGTAGCTATCTTATCGGGTGGCCATATTGTTAAGATGGGAAGTACAGAAGGAATTATTGGAATCAGGAGAATCCCTAGAAGAGTTATTCTTATCTTTGGAGAATGTCCATGAATAAATTTTTCAATTACTCAAAGTTCAAATGATGAACTATTGGCTACAAGGAAATGCGAAGACGATTCGTTCTCAATTGTTAAGATCTGTTCCACTTGCTTTGTTTATATTAGGAATTGCTTCTTTTTATGCGGCTATGTTGTTTCAAAGGGGCTAATGCCTTTGTGTATCCTTATTTAATTTTTTTGGCAGCTTCGATTGTCATGGCCATTTCATTTTTTACGACCTTATCGACAGCTCAAGCAACGTTTTTTGAATTTAAAGATTATGATCTGTTGGTCAGTCTACCGGTTAATAAGAAATGGATTTCTTTTTCTAAGTTTTTATCGGCTATGGTCAACCAATGGATCATTTCTTGGGTGGTGTTGATTCCGGTTTTTGTAGTTTGTATTGCTCATTACTCCGGATCGTTTCAGTTTGCTGTCTTTTATCTTTTGGGGATGCTATTATTACCAGCTGTTCCTGTTTCTCTGGTATTTTCGATTGCCTTAGCATTCCGTTGGATAACAACCCGGACACGTTTTGAAAATTTATTGAAGAATATCCTAAATGTGGCACTGGTTATTTTTATTATTGTCATCAATTTTAGTCAAAACTTCGGTATGAGTGGAAGAAGTGGCGGATCCATTTCCACGGTTCGAAAAATAGGTCCGGGCTTAGTGGATAGTGGTTTTTACCCCAGCAAACTGGTTTGCTTTTTGGAACTGTGTTAAAGATTCGATGCAATTATTCTATTTGTTATGTGGCTGTTATTTGCTCAGATTGTAGTTACCGTTTTACTTAAAAACTATTTGATCGTATTCACCATCGTTCAGCCGTTACCCACCATGTAAGAAATTTTAAACCAACAAAAGCTAAGGGTGGTAGTAAGTCATCATTTAGTGAAGCGAAATTTAAAACATTATTTTCTAACTTTGCTGCTATCTTTCGAATATCTTCATGATGCTATAGAATTTTAACGCTAACGATTTGCTATTTTACACCACAATTTTTAGTGAATTTTTCTGATTTTCTGATGGAAACGATTTTATTACCCATAATTTATTTTTAACCATCTTTTCAGAATGCCTATTTATAGTTCTAGCGCTATCAATATTGAAGGAACTCGTTTCTGGATCATTCGAAAGTCTGCCAATCTCGGAAGAAAATTTTTAATGGTCAAACATATTTTGTGGGTCTTTTTCATGTCTATTATTGGACCAATGGTTTGTTTGATTCTTTGTTCAATTCATTTTAAGTTTGATGCTTCTTTGTACTGGTTTTATCCTAGTGATTAGCCTTGTTGTGGCAATCAATAGTTTTGCATTATTGATGAATTTATTACTACCGAAGATGATCTATGATTCACCAGAATTAGCTATCAAGAAAGGAGGAATTGGATCCGTTCTTGGTGGTGTTGTACCTTATCTTGGTTCCATCATTTTATTTGTATCCTTTATGAAAAGTATGGAGGATTCCATTTCAAATAAGGTGACTTTAATGCTATGCTTGGCTGTGATCGTTGCTATAATGGCTTTGGTGTTGGAGGTTATCCTATGGGTATATGGTCCTAAGAAGATTCGTAAATGGGATAGTATAGTTGATGGATCTATTCAAGCACCTTGATGAGGGTGCTTTTCTATTTACATGAACAAACAATGATATTCTGAATCAACATATCTCTTTTTCTTTCGGAAAAATATGCTAAACTTGAACCATGAGTATGTATGAAATCAATCAAGTGTTGGATATAGCGACTTCAGAGGAATTTGGGTAGAAGAAAAGGACAATCATTGGTATTTTATGATCCAGGATGAAAAAATGGTACCCGGAAGAAATAAAAAGCGATTCAGAAATCGAGCTTCTAAGATCCATTTTTAGTAGAAAGAAAGCTCCTTTATTTTTAGTGCAAATAGAAGATGTTTTGGAATGTTCCGATATTCCGGTTTATTTAAAAGATTTTAATTACGATAAAAAGAAACTCTATCATTTTGTGTTTATTGATGGTTTGAAAAAGAGTGATAGCCATTCGTAGTGGATCGTTGGATTCCTCTTTCGCTTTGAAATTACCGGATTTTTCGATGAGTGAAAAGAATTTGAGGAAAACTATCATCTTTTAACAAAATGAAAAAGAACCTTATGAGTGGGAGGAAAAAGCTCTTTTGAACAAATAGATGAGAAAGGGAGGTGCTATGTGGCTTTGTCATTTTAATCGTCGCTATTGACTTAATTTCTAAGCATTTCGCTCTTTGATAACCCATTCAATTCCTTTTAATTCCTGGTTTTTTATTTGAATTTTTGTGAAAAACTTTGAATGGCTTGGTCTTTTTAAATGGACAAGTGGCTTTTTGAGTTTTGGTAGCAGGGGTAGCGATTGTTTTCATGGGGTATTACTTCGATCTGCAGAGGAACCGATCGGTGCTAGAAAAATAGCTGTTGAATTTATGTTGGCCGAGGCGATTGGTAATTTGCTGGATCGATTGTTTTTGAGGCTATGTTCGTGATTTTGTGGACACTTTTATGTTGGCTATGATTTTCCTATTTTCAATATAGCGTATATGTGCCTTTTAACCATAGGAGTGTTTATGGCTATGCAGAGTGGAAGGAGGAACAACGTGGAAAAGACGATTAGTCGTTGAGAAATCCGGTCTTCGCTTAGATAAGTATGTCAGTGATCATTGTGAGTTATCTCGTAGCTTTTCTACAAGATTTAATTAAAGAACAGCAAGTTTTGGTCAATGGAAAAGCAGTGAAGAGTTCTTATAAAGTAAACTTGGAGGATATCATTGAATTTGCAGTTCCTGATTTAGAAGAAATTGAGGTCATTCCCTCAAGACATTCCTTTGAATGTTTTGTATGAAGATGAAGATGTTGTTGTCGTCAATAAAAGAAAAGGGAATGGTTGTTCATCCCTCCTCGGTCATCCAGATGGCACTTTAGTTAATGCTTTATTATTTCATTGTCAGATTTGAGTGGAATCAATGGTAAAAATTCGCCCAGGAATCGTGCATCGATCGACAAGCGATACCAGCGGTTGTTTAGTATTGCTACGATGTTGCCCACATCGCCTATCGAAAACAAATTGAAACCAAAGAGGCTTATCGTGAATATCGCTTGATCGTTCGCGGGAATATTCAACATGAAGATGGCTTGATTGATGCACCTATCGGCCGTGATCCGCAGCGATCGTCAACGAATGGCTGTTGTAGCGGAAAAATTCCGTCCAGCTAAAACACATTTCCATGTTTTAAAACGCGATTTGGTCAATATACTTATTTATCATGTTTGTTGGAAACGGGAAGAACGCATCAGATTCGTGTGCATATGAAATATATTCAACATCCTGTTTTAGGAGATGAAAAATATGGTAGTGCTTGTTCATTTTACGAGACTAAAGGTCAAGTTCTTCATGCTCATACATTAAAAATTTAAGCATCCGATAACAGGGAAGGAAATGGAATTTATTGCTCCTTTACCGACGTATTTCACAGATGTTTTAGATTATTTAGATAAACAAAGGAGATAAAAATGATTTTACCTTGGGATTCTTATTTTATGGGTTTAGCTCATTTATCAGCATTGCGTTCCAAAGATCCAAACACTCAAGTAGGAGCGGCCATTGTGGATGAAAATCATCGTGTGGTTTCAGTGGGTTACAATGGATTGCAAGAGGTTGTGAAGATAGCGACTATCCTTGGTCAAGAGAGGAAATGTTTTAGAAACGAAATATCCTTATGTGGTGCATGCAGAATTAAATGCGATTTTAAATTCTAAATGGCCAGTGAAAGATTGTACGATTTGGCGTTTCTTTGTTTCCATGTAATGAATGCGCGAAGGCGATTATTCAATCGTATTCGACGAGTTGTTTATGAAAAGCGATAAATACAATGGAACAGAAATGAATATTGCTTCTAAAAGAATGCTGGAATCTCGCCGAGTAGAGTTAATCAAACTACCCTATTCCATGTCTTCAGGTGGAAATAAAAGAAGAGAGTAATGGCTATTCTCCTTCTTTTAACTTATCGGTATTTTTAAAATGAATTTTCGCAACTTGTTCTAACGAATCATAACCAAATTGTTTGACAAATTCTTTTGCACAACGATCCGCAAGTGCCCCGCTCCTTTTTGAAAATGGAATTATATCCATATAGACCATTCTTCTAAAAACGATTTCTGCAAAGAGCAGCTAAGCAACACTAGCATAGCGGCTCTCGGCTTTGGTTTCAAATTGCAAACGATGAAAGATTTCCGGTTCATAAGCAAGATATGAAAAATAATTTTTCTCTGATGTAAATTGATCAACCATGCAGATTTCCGGCAAATCCACACGTTTGGAAAGAGCTAAGTAAGCTCGGTTATGTAGTAAAGCCTTAGTTGCGTTCATATTGTAACGACGGTGAAGATCATTGTACGCTTTAGGGCTTAGGGAAAAAATAACATGAGTGAATTGATTTTGTCAGGTTTTTGCGGCTTTTTGAATGTCTTTTATCACCTGCATGGCTTTCGAGTCGGTGATGCCGTAACTTTAGTAAATCTAATTGATTTTCACAAACATAGCTTGCACAAACAACCACAGGACCAAAATAATCCCCTGTTCCAACCTCATCGCTTCCGGCTTGTGGATATAACTTGTAGGAAGGCTGATTTGGCATCTCTATAAAAGCAGAAGCGTATACTTCAGCTTCGTTTCTGAAATAAAACATTTACCGGATTGATAACACAATTTTCAAGTTTCAACTGCCAATGGGCATAAGGCGGTTTTTGTTTCTTTATCTTGAAAAGTATGATATAAAGCGATCGGCTTGTTCAGAATTTAACATCAGTGTGATTGAATTTTTCATGTTTGAATTATACCCATTAAAAATAGAGAAGGGAGGTATTGCAAATCGATTATCAGTCAAGAATGGGTTCTATGGATCAACATCATGGTCTGAATGATTCTATTGGGAAATATGTTTTGGATATAAAAATGGTTTCCGGCAACGATTTACAGTCCATTAGCTTTGTGGTTGTTTATGTGTTGGCTTACCTTTTTATCACCCGGATTATCAAAGCTGTTCCATCATCCTTTCTTTCCAAAGGAAATCTAATTGTATCTGAGAATTTTAAAAAATTGATATCTATGGCGGGACCAAGTGTTATGGTTTGTCATAGCTTTACTTTTTATTAAAAATACATTTCAGGAGTCGTTTATTATGTTTTCAAAAAGATACATGAAATTCCTGTATATCATGTTTTTCATCGTTATTAGGACTGTTGTTTGGAATTGTAGAAGGTGTGGAGTTTGTTTGTTCTATTATTTTGTGCTACAGTCGGGTTTATTTAAAACGGAAAAAGACATCAGTCGTCAAAACGATTTTTAAACCAATTCAATCCACCAGTGAAAATAGTGTATCGGGCTGCGATGGAAAAAGAAATGGTTTGATGACTTGAAGATTGATTGAATACGTATCAAAAAGAAGTTTAGAGAAATGAGGAAAAATGAAGGGAAGTTACTGTAGTTTAGGAATTACCGGAAATATTAAAAGAAGTATCCATGCAAACCAACTATCCTTCAAGTGCTCAAAGTATTCAAAATAGTGAACCTGATTTTTCACCTTTTATCTTGGAAAAGAAATATCAGCTATTTGAAAGAGGCAATGCGATATATTCAAGAAAAGGGTCCACTTGTTTTTCTTTCGTAAAGAAATGGTTTCTATTTTTCAACAGGCTTCCAAGGAAGCCTTCATGCGTTCGCAATTATATGATGTTATCCAATTTCTGGTTTAGTGACTTCTATTTACTGTTATTTCCAAAAGCGGAAACTAAATCAATAGAATTGAAAGATTTATATGAAAGTTTAGTCAAAGAAGAAGCTGCTGAAAACAACTAAAGAATATGGTGGATTCGCAAGGAGAAGTGTTGGATTCTGCCAGTGTTGAGTTAAGAAATATTCGTTCTTCCACACGTCGAAATGAGCAGGCCATTGCCAGTACAGCACAAGAGTTTATAGCAAAGCACTCTGATAAGGTGGTTGATGGAGTCGTACTATGCGAGCGAATCGAACTTAATTTTGGTTAAATCGGGATATAAAATAGTTTTGGTGGCTATGTTTATGGGGATTCTCTTCTGGCTTAGCTCTATGTGGAAACCAGCTGTTTTGGTAAATCAACAGTTAGCTTTTATACGAAGCCCAAGAAGAAGAGGTTAGCCGTATTTTACAGGATGGGCTCTGACTTGGTTCAAGGCATAGCGCATCAAGGCTGTAGCCAATTGTTCTACTTTACAAATCTTAGATCAAATTCTTGCAAAAGCTGATTGGTCAATTCAACATGATGCTTGCGTACCTTGCTTGAATGAAAAACAGAACTTTATTTAGTACGTCATCCTTGATTGATTCACAAAAAGTGGTGGCAAATACCTATCACATTAAAAAGAACCTCACCATGATCCTGATAACGGTCCAAATACAGGTGGTAAAACGGTTTCGTCAAAAGTGATTGGCTTATCGATTTTATTATCCGTTTGTGGAATTGGTGTTTTAGCGGAAAAGGCAATCCTTCCTATGGTCGATGAAGTGTATGTGGATATTGGAGATGACCAATCAGTTATTTCATCACTTTCATCGTTTTCATCTCATATGTCAAAACAAGCCTATATCGTTGAACATGTTCAAAAAAATTCTCTTGTTCTATTGGATGAAATCGGAAATGGAACTGATCCAAAAGAAGGAGAAGCCATTGCGATTGCTATTTTGAATCATTTAAGACAAGTGGGATGTATGACTTTTGCGACAACTCACTATGATCGTTTAAAATCCTATGGAAAAAGACATCCGGATATTTTAGTAGCTTCTGTTCTTTTGATATGGAAACATTATTACCGACTTATCAATATCGTCAAGTGATTAACCGGCACCAGCAATGCCTTTGCGGTAGCACAGCGCTATGGTCTTCTCGAAATCCATTGTTCATTATGCAAAATCTTTGAAAGAACAAGCCAAGAGTGAAGGAGATCGTTTGATGGAAACTTTGGATCAACAAAGGATCTCTTTAGAAAAAGAAAAAGAACAATTGGAAGCAGAAAAAGAACTTTTCTTTTCTCGTTATAAAAGAACTTCATCTTAAGGAAAAATGTTTTACAAGCAGAAAAGAGGCGCTTTGAAGAAGAAAAAGATAAGGTGCTTCATCAGGTTGCACATCAATATGAAGAAAAAGCCAAGAAAAATTCTTCATCAATTAAAAGAAAAAGATCGAAGTATCACGAAGCCTTGTCCATTAAGAAGAAGATGGATATACCAATCCACCATGAACCATTTCGAAGATATTTCAAAAGCGACCTTTAAAGTGGGAGATGCCGTGGAACTGTTATCTTCCAAAACAAGTTGGACAGATCATGCGAAGATAGAAAAGAAGCGGATTACGGTTGAGTTAAATGGTCGTGAATATCAAGTCAAAAGAGAATCAATTGCGTCATTCTTTAAAACAAATTCCTAAAAAGAGTCAAGAGAGTCTTTGTTCAACGGCACATTTATTTCAAAACGGCAATCCCCGTGAAGTGAATCTTATTGGTCTAACGGTGGAGGAGGGTTACATCGTTTGGATGATTTCTTAGATAGGGTAAAAATGGGACACCTTCATCAAGTTCGGGTGATTCATGGCGGATGGCTCAGGAAAGTTGCGGCAAGCGGTTCATCAGCATTTATCTAAAAATGAAGATGGTGGATTCTTTCCGGTTGGCAATGCCCAATGAAGGCGGTAGTGGAGCAACGGTGGTGATTCTTAAATGAATCGAATATATTGAAGCTAAATTAGCTGAACTTCCTCACGAACCGGGATCTTATCAAATGAAAAATAAGTATGGCGAAATCATTTATGTGGGTAAGGCAAAAAGATTTGCTACAATCGAGTGAATCGGTATTTTGGGGAACTCATGATTTTAAAACAATGAAATTAGTTTCTAATATTGATGATTTTGACTTTATTGTAACGGCCAGTGAAAAAGAAGCGTTGATTTTGGAAATTAATTTAATCAAGAAATATCGTCCGAAATATAATATACAATTCATTGATGATTCCAGTTATCCTTATATTAAATTGACAAAAGAAAAATACCCTCGTTTATTAATAGCTCGTGATACGAAAAAGATAAAAAGCTCGTTATTTTGGACCTTTTTCCAGATGTGACGGCAGCTAAAAATACGTGTGTAATTCTGCAAAGTTTATATCCTTTTAGACGGTGTACGACGATGCCTACTATGTTTGTATTATCATTTAGGACAATGTTTGGGGACCATGTGAATTTGAAATTAATCCTAAGGTTTATGACGATATGTGTGAAGGAGTGCAACGATTTTTAAAAGGGGATAGTAAAGAGGTAGAAGAAAATTTATACACAAAAATGATGGTGGCAGCTGAAAATAGATTGTATGAGCAGGCACAAGAATACAAAGTCATGTTAGAATCTATTCACGCCATTGTTCGTCATCAACAAAACATCGAAAAAGACAATCGAGGAGATCGAGACGCCTTTGCGTATGTAGTGGATCGAGGGTATATTGCGATTGCCGGATTTTTGGTTCGCCAAGGAGTTATTTTAAATAAAGAATTTCGTTTAAGACCTTTATGGTGATGCTCAAGAAGCTTTTGAATCCTTTTGATTCAATATTACCAAGATCATCCTGCTCGAGAAATTGGTTTTAGCAAAGAAATGGATATTCAAGCTTTAAAAAGAAGCTATTGATATTCCGATATTTCAACCCCAAAGAGGTTATAAGGTTCGCTTGATAGACATGTGTCTTCATAATGCTCAACAACAACTGGATCTTAAGTTCAAGTCTGTAAATCGGCAAGAATCGATGCGTCAAGAAGCTGTCAAGGATTTGTCAAAATTAGCCGGTAAAGACATGAATCGAATTGAATTATTTGATAACTCTCATACATCTGGCTCTCTCACGGTTGCTTCTTATTAGTGGTTTATGAAGATGGCCAAGAGGATCGTAAATCGTATCGAAAATTTAAATTACATACGCAAAATTCCGATGTGGATTCCATGAAAGAAGTCTTATATCGCCGTTATTTTCGTTTATTAAAAGAAGGAAGCCGATTTCCGGATGGCGTTTTAGTGGATGGTGGTTGGCTTCAAAATTGAAGCTGCTAAAGAAATCTTAGGACAGTTGGGCTTGTTAGATAGAATCGTAGTCATGGGACTGGTGAAAGACGCTCATCATAACACAAGAGCTTTGATGGATGGTGAGAGGAGAGAATTAGAAGTGTCGAAAGATTCTGCCTTATTCTTTCTTTTGACTCGTATGCAGGATGAAGTGCATCGGTAGCGATTTCATACACCGTCAACTTCGCTCAAAGGCTCAAACGAAATCTATTTTAGATGAAATTGCAGGAATTGGTTTAAAACGCAAGAAATTATTATGGAAGCTTTTGGGGAATTTCAGCCATTTAAAAATGCCAGTGAAGAAGAAATTAGCAGGACTATTCCTGCTGAACCGGCGCATCTTTTATACGAGCTTACATAAAAAGAGGATGAGTAATGAACCCCTGAAAGTCTAATGATTGAGGTTGATACATGATTCATCCTTTTATAGTTTAAAAAAACTAGTGAGTCGTCCTTTGTGATGATTTTCCTTTTTATAACGCTGATAGGCTTTTAAACCATGCAAGTCATCTTCTTTCTTATATCGAGTTCGAATGGCTAATAGAAGAGAGTCCTATTTTAAAGAAGGTCTGTTGTTCTTTTCTCTCTCGTTCTTCTTGAAAGAAAGGTTTGGAAGTCTATTTTGAAGCATTTGAAGATGATCGAGATGTGGGTTAGAGTTTCATAACGCACTGCACAAATTGAATCAAACGAGAGCTGGGCGAATAGAAACAATAATGTTATTAGAGGAACGACACTATGAGGCGATGAATAAAATTGTTTTCCATGAAGAAGCCTCACTTGTCGATTAAATTTATAGTATCATTAATGAAAAGGAATTGGTGCCCATGCAAAAGAAGTCATTGTAGTGAGCGACAATCATGGTGAGTCCAACATTGTCTTTCGGTTCCAAAACATGTATCCTGATGCTATTTACATCCATTGTGGAGATACTCAGCTAAAATTAGAGGAAACACCCGGATTTATTCAGGTCAAAGGAAATAACGATTGACTTTTAGACCTTCCGAAACAAAGGATTGTGGAAATTGAGGGTGTTAAGGTAATGATATGCCATGGAGATCAGAAAGCTTTTCCGCTAGAGAAAACTTTACCCGAAGAAGCTAGGCGTTTAGGTTGTACATTAGTCTGTTATGGACATACTCATATTCCTTTGATTCATATTCATAAGGGAGTGAATTGTGTCAATCCAGGAAGTAGTAGACCACATGGAAATCGAGATATGTCACCAGCAAGTTATGCTTATCTTGTTTTAGATCAAGGTAAAGTCATTCGAAAAGAGATTCGTCGCTTTAAGTCAGCTTTTTGAAAATAGTCGTTAAATAAAAACTTAACATGTGTTGTGGGGAAAAAAGATGATAAACAGTAAGTCAAAGCGAATCGGTATAGTGCTTGTCGGAGTATTGATAGTCATTTTAGTGTTTGTCGGTATCGGTGAAAATAAAATGCAGAGTGTTAAGAGTGTGAAAAAATACATTATAAAATCGAACAAAATCCAGTCCGTCCAAATTTTAGATAAGACGGGAAATATCATTCAAGAGATTAACAATGAAGCAAGGATAAAGCAGTTAACCGATATTTTAAATCGTGCTGTATATGATGATATGAATGATGGACGAATGGTTAAAATGAAAGCCGCAGAGCGTACCATAAAGATTATATTCCGTGATGAAAGCAAGATATATTCAACTTACGGGGATAATCTTATGCGTATCAATCAGATTTGGTATTGACTGGACACAAAACAACTTGAAGAGACATTGCGATGAATTATCGGAAGAGTAAAATGTACTGGTAAGTCACAGATTCGATGGGATAAATCCTATAGAATGAAGAGCAAAATCAAAAAAGAAAATAGATACAGTAGATTGGAACAAAAAAGACAAAGCAAAACAATGGCGAAAAAGCAGGGGCAAATGTCTCCACTACCGGGATTAAATTTAAATTTAACGGGGTTAAAAATAGTTATTGAAAAATCTTTTCTTCTAGTATAATAACTACGCTGTCCTCGTAGCTCAGCTGGAATAGAGCTCACGCCTTCTAAGCGTGCGGTCAAGAGTTCGAATCTCTTCGAGGACGTATACCAACCGTCGATGGACTGTCGACGGTTTCTTTTTTGGAGGAAAGATGAACTATTATGATGAAATTTTAGATCAGATTCAACGAGCAATGTCAGAAGAAAACTACGAAGAAGCTCAATTTTTATTAAAAAAAGAGTTAAGCATGCCTTATATCCCTGAAGGTTTTGAACAAAAGTTGATGGTATTGAAAAAAGAAGTAGAAGGGTACCTTCGTCGGGAAAAAGGGGAAGTTGGGTTGGATTGTTTACTGACGATGCTGAAAAAGCTGATTTTCAAATACAAGCAGTCAGTCAATTATTAAGACGAAAATCTTCGTGACGTCATACCGAATTGCAAGATTATTTAGAGAAGGAACCCAATGTAGAGACGCTTCACTTTTTGATAGAAGGATTGGCGGAACAAAGGAATTCGTGAGAATTTCATTATCGAAAGGATGGCGTAGAATATGTTTTTGGCCTGAGGGAGATTATTCCGGTTTCTTCTAGTGACGGATTTTTAGAAGCAAAACGCTATTTAAAAAGTTTGGTTAGAGAATAACCATCCTGATTTTTAGAACTTTGTATGCACCAATTGATTCATGATTGTTGTGTGTTTTTACCATTGCATTACGATGCACCAGAAGGAGATTTTTAGCGTTATCTATATTAGAAAAATCTCCTCCATATGGATGATGGCAATCTTTATCAGAAATTATTTCAAAGAAGAAAAAGAGTCGAATGTCTTGACAGATGCTTCGGTTTTTAATAATCTATTAGCAGATTTCATGTAAGAGTGCTAAATCTACTCAAGAGTGTAAAAATTTGTTATACTAAACTAGCAAAAATGAAATAAGGAGAAATTATGGCAACTGGACATTTGAAGAAAAATCCACCGGAGATTTGAGCGTTGTTATCGAAGGGAAACTTGGAAAAAGGCTGTTAAGAAAGCTTTTAATAAGTTAGTGAGTAATATTACTTTACCTGGCTTTCGTAAAGGGCAAGCTCCAAAGGCAATGCTGGAAAAGAGAATTTCAGAAAATGAACGTTATTTAGAAGCTGTTCAAGATAATGCGAATACATGGCTGAGAGAAGCTTTAGAAGAAACTCAATTAACCCCGATCAGTCAACCAAAGTTAGATATTAAAAACAATCGAAGCTGATAAAGCTGAAGTGGTGTATACGTTTGCTGTTCAACCCGGAGGCTAATGTAAAAAGAATATAAAGGCTTAGAATATCCTTTAGAAGAAGCGAGCGTCTCTGAAAAGGAAATCAAATCCGAATTGGATCGTATGCGTGAGCAATACGCTGAGATGGAAATCAAGAAGGGCAAAGCTGTTAAAGGTAATACTGTTAATATTGATTACGAAGAGATTTAAGGATGGAATTCCTTTTTGAAGGTGGTAAAGCAGATGGCTATGATTTAGTCCTAGGATCCGGTTCTTTTATCCCGGGTTTTGAGGAGCAGTTAATTGGTACTAAAGCTGGTGAGGAAAAAGAGATAGAATTAAGTTTTCCAAAAAGATTACCATGCGGTCGATTTGGCAGGTGCTCCTGTTACCTTTAAGGTGAAAAGTTAATGAAGTAAAGGTGAAGAAGCTACCAGAAGTGAATGATGATTTTGCACAAGACATTAATGCTCCTGGAGTGGAAAATGTGGAACAATTGAATAAGATGATCGAAGATCGTTTGTTAAATTCGAAAAAGAAAAACGGCGAATGAAACGGCGGAAAGTGCCTTGATGGATGCTTTAGTGGCCAATACAGAGGTACAATTACCAGACGTTATGGTAGAAGAAGAAGTTCAAAATCAAGTGAACCAATTGGCTCAACAAATCCAACAGTATGGTATGTCTTTAGATGCTTACTTAAAAGATGATAGGTCAAACGCAAGAAACCTTGAAGAAAGGCTACTATGATAATGCTGTTAAAAACGGTGACTTTGCGTTTAGCGCTAGAAGCTGTTGCGAAAGCTGAAAAATCTGACGGCAGTGAGGAAGAAAATCGAAAAAGAATATTCAGACATTGCTAGCTAATACAACATGGAGATAGATCGAGTAAAATCGATGATTTCGAAGAATATGTTAAGCAAAGATGTTGTGAATAAGAAAAGCTTACGATTTTGTGAAAGATAACGCTAAAAAAGTTGCTCCTAAGGTAAAGAAGACAAGCTCCAAGCCGAAAAACAACTAAGAAAAAGCGAAGAAAAGAAATGAAGAATAAGGTGCAACTGGGCGCCTTATTTTTCTAAGAATAAGGAGGTTTTATGAAAAATCTTTGATTCAAGTCCCGGCGGTATTTACCCGTGGCATCGTTTTGTTCCCTCATAATAAAGTTGATATTGAAGTGGGTCGCGAGGCATCTATAAAAAGCTGTGGAAATAGCTAGTGAAAAATACGATGGATTGGTTTTTCTGGTTTGTCAAAAAGATATGATGGTGGATCATCCAAGTGTAGAAAGAAGTGTACACGATGGGAACTTTGGCTAAGATAACGTCCATTCGTCATAAAGAAAATTTTTGAGAGTTAGTTTTTCCGGTTTAGATAGAGCTTCTTTTTACAAAAATGGAAATGGTTGATGGTTATCAAATGGCTACGATACATATGCAACCTTTATCGGCTAGTGGGGACGATGAAGAAGAGATCCTTATGCATAAACTGATGGATACCATTGGAAAGCTACCTCAATTAAGTGACTTATTTCCTGTTTCCGCTATTGAACAGGTGAATTCTGGAGTTACGGCAGATGAATTCACGGATTTATGTGGGCAGTTCTTCTTATTTAATTCGGAAAGTCGCCAGCATTTATTAGAATTAAGTCATATCAATGATCGTTTATACTACTTATTGGAAGAAGTCAACAAAGCTTTAGAATATGGAGAAGTGGAACAGATGGTCAATGAAAAGGTGAAAAAGTCGCATTGATGAAAATCAGCGGAATTCTACCTTCGTGAAAAATTAAAAGGCCATTCGTGAAGAATTAGGAGATATCCCCAATTCAGAAGATGACTCGGATAATTTTAGAGATATGATTGATAAACATCCTTATCCCGCCTCGGTTAAGAAGAAGGCTTTGGAAGAGTTACGTCGTTATGAAATGATGCCGGCAGGAAGTGGGGAAACGTCTGTTTCACGAAATTACATTGAATGGCTTTTAAATGTTCCTTGGTGGCAAGAAACCACTGATTTTGGAAGATTTGAAAGTTGTGCGTCATTCCTTGGACGAACGTCATTATGAGCTTGGAAAAGGTCAAAGATCGAGTGATGGAGTATTTGGCTGTTGAAAAATGACCAATTCCTTAAAAAGCACCGATTCTTTGTTTGGTTGGTCCTCCTGGAGTTGGAAAGACTTCTTTAGCTAAGAGTATTGCAGATGCCATGCATCGTAAATTTGTGAAAATGTCTGTAGGCGGTGTGAAAGATGAAGCCGAGATTCGTGGTCATCGCCGTACATATTTAGGGGCTTTACCTGGTCGTATCATTCAAGGTATGCGTAAAGCGGAAGTGATCAATCCATTATTTTTAATTGATGAAATTGATAAATTGGGAGCTGATTATAAAGGGGATCCAAGTGATGCTTTATTGGAAGTTTTAGACCCTGAACAAAAATGCTCAATTCTCCGATCATTATTTGGAAGAAGCTTATGATTTATCGAAAGTTATGTTTTATTGCGACAGCTAACTATTTAGAAAAACATACCAGCTCCATTAAGAGATCGTTTGGAAATTATTGAATTACCTTCTTATACAGAGGTGGATAAAGTTGAGATTGCTTGTCAGCATTTAATTCCTTTGCAAATAAAAACAAATGGTCTAAAATCTTCTCAATTTAAATTGAAGAAACAAGAGATTCTGTATTTGATTCGTCATTACACTAGGGAAGCGGGGAGTACGTCAATTAGAACGTTTGATCGGTAGTCTGTAATACGTAAAACGGTTTTTAGAAATTTTGAATGAAGATAAAAATCATAACGATGACAAAAACGAAAATTGAAACTTGGTTGGGTAAACCGCTATTTGATTACGGCTCTAAAGAAAAAGAATGAGGTTGGAGTTGTGACGGGACTGGCTTATACTCAATTTGGCGGAGATGTCTTACAAATCGAAGTGAATTTCTTTGTTGGTAAGAGGTGGTCTTGTTATCTGAGGTCAATTAGGGACGTTATGAAGGAATCAGCACATATTGCTTTTAGATTATGTCAAAGCCCATGCTAACGATTTCAAAAATTGATCCAAAGTTTTTTGAACAACATGATATTCATATTCATGTGCCAGAAGGGGCTATGCCGAAAAGATGGCCCAAGTGCTGGAGTGACGTTAACAACAGCGTTAGTTTCCGCTATTACCAATCGACCGGTTCGCAAGGATATCGCTATGACGGGAGAAGTAACCCTACGTGGTCATGTCTTACCAATTGGCGGTTTAGAGAAAAAAATCTTTAGCGGCTCATCGTGTGGGCATTCATACCATCTTGATTCCGGAAAAATATACGTGATTTAGAAAAGTTCCTGAATTGGTGAAAAAAGAGATTACATTTATTCCTGTGAAACGGGTGAATGATGTCCTGAAAGAAACGTTGGTGTAACATGCAATACTACGAAGCCAAATGGATGGCCACGGCAGCTAGACCGGATCAATGGCCAAGACATCATTTACCGGAAATTGTATTTGTAGGGCGGTCAAACGCCGGTAAAGTTCTTTAATCAATGCTTTGGTAAACCGAAATCAATTGGCTTATACCGGTAAAACACCCGGAAAAACCCGCCTATTAAATTTCTTTGTTGTGAATGCACAATTCGTTTTCACAGATGCGCCAGGTTATGGTTATGCGGTTGGAAATCGAGATTCTTTGATTGAATTTGGAAACTTGAGTGGAACCTTATTTTTGAAAAACGATCGAACTTGAAGGCTATGGTATTGGTGCTGGATTGTCGTCGCACGCCAAGTCGTGAGGATATAGCGATGGTGGATTATGCAAAAAGCGAATCATTTAGGCTATCCTGGTGGTTTGTACAGATAAACTATCTTATGGAAAAATTAAAGAATCAACAATTTATGATTGCCAAAGAGTTGAAATTAAACGCTTCTTCTTTTTGGCAGTGGATTCTGTTAAGAAACAAGGTATAGATGATGTCTGGCATAAAATTCACGAAACATTATCTCTGAAATAGGCATAAAAGTTGCCTATTTTTATGGTAAAAATAATAAACGAGGTGATTGTTATGAAATGGGTGATCGTAGCCGGAGGGACGGCTGGTCATATTAACCTGCTTTAGCTTTGGCGAAAGTGGCTAAAAAGAATAATCCTGATTTAGAGATTATCTTTATAGGAAGTAAAGATCGTTTGGAATCAAAGATGATTCCTGAAAGCTGGTTTTCCTTTTATATCCTTACCTATTTCGAGTCCTTCCGGGAATATTGTTCATAAAGTAAAAGGCTTGGTTTCTGTTTTTCTCAGCTATTCCAACTTGTAAAAATTTTAAAGAAAGAAAAACCGGATATTTGTTTGGGCTTTGGTAACTATATTTCTGTACCGGTTTTAAAAGCAGCTCATCAACTGGGTATTCCAACTTTCATTCATGAACAAAATTCTTTTCCTGGTAAAGCGAATTTATTTTTGGCAAAACAAGCAAGAGCGATTGCGACTTGTTTTGATCAAAAATCAATTTCTCAAGAAAACACGCTTGGTGGGGAATCCTCAAGCCAGTCTATTAAAAGTTTTAAAGTGGATAAAAAGAAAGCTTACGAGGCATTTAACTTACAAGAAGACTTGCCTTTAGTGACCATTATGCTTGGCAGTTTGGGTTCTGCTTCCGTTTCCAAAATGATTGATGAAGCAATTGATTCTTTTTCATGATAGCTATCAAGTTTTGATTAGCACTGGTCAATCCAATCAGTATCAATACAAACATTCAAGTACAGAAAGAGTTAAAATTGTCCCTTACTTCGATGGTAAGACTACTATCTTTATCTCGTTTTAGCCATTACTAGAGGCTGGTGCAACGACTCTTTCAGAATTGGAGGCTTTAGCGGTTCCCAGTATATTGATACCAAGTCCTTATGTGCCTAATAATCACACAGAGATCAATGCGATGAGTTTGGTCAATAAGAAGGCGGCTATTTTATTAAAAGAACCAACGTTGACTTCAAGATACTGGCCAAACAAATCAACCAATGCATGGAAGATCCAGCGGTTTATAAAAGTTTGAAAGAAAAAGCTTTATTGGAAAAAGAAAAAGATCCGGCAAGAGAAATGATTGCTTGGATCGAGAGATAATACAAATGAACATTAAAGAAGATCTAGAAACATACGCAAAAAGTGGAAGAGGGAAAAGTTTTTCAGACTTGACCACTCCCATCTCAACAGTTCGAGTTCGATATATGGTCTATCCGGATAATTTAATTGCTTTGGATGGTATTATTCGTATTCTGAAAAAGAACCAAATACCCTATAAGATGGTTGGAAAAGGGTCTAATTTATTGGCTTCGGATGAGAAATTTGATGGGGCTGTGATTCGATTTGATCGCCATTTTAATGACTATTATATTGAAGGAAATGAAGTGATTGCTTTAGCGGGTTGTTCAACGATCGCATTGAAATGTCTTGCATGAAAAGCAGAGATTAAGCAGTTTGGAATTTTCAGGAGGAGTCCGGGGACGGTAGGCGGAATGTCATGAATGCTGGAGCCTATAAAGAAAATATGGCAGATATTTTAAAGGAGTGTTGATCTATTTGGATGGTGAATTTAAATGGTTATCTAAGGAAAAGTGTGATTTTTCCTACCGTCATTCTATTTTTAAAGAACATCAAAGTTGGATTATCTTGGCGGCTCGTTATGATTTAAAGAAAAAGCCGGTAGAAATTGCCAGCCTTATGAGCCAGCGAAAAGCTCTAGCCGTTTTATCAACACAGCCTTTTACAATACACAGTTGTGGATCTATTTTTAAAAATCCACAAGGCTATTACTCTTGGCAGTTAATCGATAATATTGGGTATCGAGGGAAGAGAAAAGGGGATGCGATGGTTTCTGAAAAACATTCAATTTTATTATTAATATGGGTCGAGCGAAAGCGGATGATTATGAACTGGTTCAGAAATTCAGAAAAGTGAAAAGAGTCTTATCAAATAGACTTTGTTTCCGGAAGTGGAGATATTTAATTGGCCAGAAAAGAAAAATAGTCCTGTCGTTGAAAGGATCTTATCCAGCAAGCGAAGAAAACGAAGCCATCGTCAGAACTATCGTCAAAGTCAACCTAAATTGATCAGATGGTCCGTTTTTCTAGGGACTCTTTCTTTTCCTAATTTATTTAGCTTTGCCTGTTTCAAAACTCAAGGTGTTGAAGTAAAAGGAAGTATGCTTATACCAGCGAAGAAATTCAATATAAAGCGGGGTTCAACGCGGAAATATCTTTTATAGTCATTTTCCCTTTGTGGGTGGAATATCGCTTAAAATCAGATCCTTGGATTGAATCAGCTAAGATATCTTTACAAACTAATCAAACAGTTACGATAACCGTTCGAGAAAAGAAAGAATTGCTTACTATAGACAAAATAAAGATACTTATGTTTTATTGGGGAATGGGAAAAGTCAAAAAGTGAAAAAGAGAGATGGATCTATTTTGAAAACAATTCCTTATTTATCCGGTTTTGAAACAGAGGAACAAAAGAGAGTTATTGGCTCGTTCTTTAAAAAGTTGAGTGATGATCAATTGGACGGCATTTCAGAGATACATCAATATAGTTTGGCGTATGATCCGGAAGGAGTTAAATTTATCATGAGGAACGGTGGTTATATGATCACCAGTTACTCCAGTGCTTCCATGGTTAAGGAATTTGATTCAATTTATCACCAGACTAAAAATAAAGACTTCTGTATTTATGCCACGGAAAAATACCGCTTATTCTTCCGCTTGCCCATGGAAGAAAGAAAATTTATCTCTTCGCTATTGGAAAAATAATAAGGGAGAAACTTTAATAAATGCCAGTGGTGATAAAGTGATTGTACACTATTATACTGAATCTAGCGGGAAACAAGCGAAAGCGGAAAATGGTCAATTGATTAAAATCCCGGTCAATGAACATGGTTACGAGGTGCCGGATAAACAGTTTAATCAGCATTAATGCAGCCAGTTATTATAAATCTGGTACCATAACGAAGAAATAGTTTTGAAGACATATTAAATTTTTGATAGAATAGGCAAGGGTGAACAAGATGTCTGTTGACACAAATTATGGCAATATTTTCCATTTCTGCTGGGCTGATTAGTTCTTTGGCGGGATCGAGTCATTATGGAATCCTATGTATTGTTGGTATGGCTTCTCGCAAACAATTGCGTGATGGTTAGGCTGAATTGTTACAAAAAGAAAATTACTCGAAGGGTGTTATTGTAAAAAGAGAGACGTGGGGTAGTCGTTGATTTATACGTGATTGTGGCTATAACGTTCGGATCGCTTCGGTTGTACAAGAGGCTCAAAAGAAAGTGAAATATGAATTGGAGAAAGCTCTGAACGAAGAAATCGCTGCGGTGAATGTCTTTGTACAAGGGTACGTGTAATTGCTTAAGGATTTTATGAAGAACTTAAATGGTGAACAATTTCGAGTGTTACTTGAATCTGGAGCCAACGCACTGTATAACCGTAAGGCTGAAGTTGACTCGATGAATGTATTTCCTGTACCGGATGGAGATACGGGGACGAATATGTCTTTGACCATTCAAAATGGAATTGAAGAGGTCAAGAAGAGTGGATCGACTGATCTGTTTACAATTTCAAAAGTATTCTCGCGTGGTTTGTTGATGGGGGCTCGTGGTAATTCAGGGGTTATTCTTTCCCAAATTTTTCGCGGCTTATCTAAATATGTTAAAGATAATGCGTGACAACATTATCAATAATGACTACAGAAGCTTTAATGGCGGGGGCTCGCTTAGCCTATAAGGCTGTGATGAAGCCAACAGAAGGCACAATTTTAACGGTTTTAAGAGAAAGTGCAGAATATGGTCAAATTTACATGGCGGAACATCCGGAAGCTGGTGTAGAGGAGCTATTCGCCTATGTAGATGAAAAGAGGCTCATGCTTCTTTGCAAAACACCGGTGGTATCGGTTTTTAAAAGAGGGCCGGTTGTATCGATTCAGGCGGTTTTGGTGTATGCGATCATTCTGGATGGTTTTGTATCTGCTTTAAAGGAGAACCGGTTTCTCGTGGGATCATCCAAGTATGATGAATCAAGAAGAAGTCCTATCGGGATATCGTGTGGAAGCGATTTTACCAATCAACGAAGAAGGAAAGAAAGCCAAATATGATGAAATTCGGCTTCGTAAAGCAATTGTCCCAATTCGGATCGGATATTGGTGTCTTTTGATGGTGGAGATAAAATTTGTGTTTCATTAAGAACCATTGCTCCTGGTGAAGTAATTTCTTTGGTTCAACGTTATGGAGAATTTAAGAAAGTTCAAATAGAAGCTTTGAAAGAAGGACTGAGAGCTTCTTTGGTAGATGGATTTAATCAAACAGCACAAGAAGAAAAAGAATATGGGATTATTGCCCGTTGCAGCCGGTAGCAGTTTAACTAAACTGTTTAAAAGATTATCAAGTAGATTATGTGATTTCCGGTGGTCAAACGATGAATCCGGCTACAGAAAGATTTTGTAAAAGGCCATCGCAAAGGTTAATGCCCATAAAATTTTCCTTCTCCCAAATAATTCCATGATCATCTTAGCAGCTAAGCAAGCGGCAGAAGTGACGAAGGATAAGGAAGTTGTCGTGATTGAGAGCAAGTCTATTTTACAAGGAATCAGTGCTTGTGATCTTTTAATCCAAATGAAAATTTAAGCCATAATGCCGAGCGATGAAAGAAGCGATTTGCAGATGTCAAGAGCGGATCAATTACTTATGCTGTCAAAAAGATACCACGATGGATGGCAAAGAGATTCATGCCGGAGATTATATGGGAATCTTTGATAAAAGAAATCGTTCTATTTCTAAAGATCGCTTAGAAAGTGTTTTGATTATTGAAGAATTTGATTGATGAGGGACAGTGAAATTGTCACTATCATTTTGTGGAGAAAGATTCCAATGAAGAAGAAATCAAACAAATCAAAACTTTCTTAGATGAAAATTATGAATTAGATTTGGATGTGCAACAAAAGGCAATCAACCTGTCTCAGTTATTTGGTGTTGAGTAAATGAAGTTCTTCTTACTTTTTCGTTATAATAATAACGATGAAGAATTTGATGGATTCGATTAACAACCACTCAATAAAAATTAAAGCCTTTTCGTTTGAAACAATTGAGGATGTTTTGACAAACTATCCGATTCATATGAACGATATGAATCTTTACCATATGCACAATGGAAAGTCGGAGGAACGTTCCGTTTTGAAGCCAGAATATTGGGTAAATTCCGTTCTTTTGGTTATGGAAAGAAAATGGTTGTCCATTTTGATGTTTTTGAGTAGAAGGACATGTGGTTGATGTGAGCTATTTTCAATCGTCCTTGGGCTAAAAATCTTCCTAGTAATCATGTCATTACTATTTTCGGTAAATACAATGGTCACAATAAATTGACAGCTATCAATTATGATTTAAAGCCTATGCAATATCATAGGCCTTTTGAACCAGTATATCGAAGTAAAAGCAGATTTTCAGCAACGTTCTATCCGGTTATGGATTTTAAAAGAATGTCTTGATGAACGAAGATGTTCTACCTCGGTTTTTAATAGAAAAATATCACTTACTCCATCGTCAACAAGCTCTTCGTTATATTCATCTTCCGTTGCATCAAGCCTCTTTAAAACAAGCTGTTCGGCGCTTAAAATATGAGGAATTCCTGCGCTTTTTCACTCATTTACTATTTAAAAACAGGACGATATGAACACTATGAAGGAAAAAGAGAAAATTTTAGATACCTATCTTCAAGCTCTTATCCAACAAATTCCTTTTGAATTGACGACAGATCAAAAACACTTTTTGAGATCGTTCAAGATATGCGCTCTATGAAAAATGAATCGCTTGGTACAAGGTGATGTGGGATCGGGGAAAACGGTCATAGCGGAATGAGTTTATTGGCATGTGTTTCTTCTGGATATCAGTGTGCCTTGTTAGCTCAACAGAAATCCTTGCTCGTCAACATTTTCAAACTATAGATCTTTGTTCCTAAAGAAAGTCAACGAATGAGCTTTGTTATATAGTGGTTTATCTGGTTCTGAAAAAGAATCCATTCTTACGGATTTGAAAAAGGGGAAGATTCAAATGGTGATAGGGACTCATTCTCTATTACAGTCCGGTGTCAAATTTCAAAAATTGGGTTTGGTCGTGGTTGATGAACAACAACGCTTTGGTGTTCAACAAAGAGATTTGTACAAATCTCAATCCAATGATGTGGATTTTTTAGTCATGACCGCTACCCCTATTCCCAGAACTTTAGCTTCCAGTTTATTAGGTGGAATGGACGTTTCCACCATTCATAGCATGCCTCAAGGAGGAAAAGCCCCGGTGACCAAGCGCCTTGAAGAAAATAGTTTTCATTCTGTTTTTGAAGAAGTTCAAGCTTTATTGGATAAGGACATCAATTGCCAGTCATTTGTTGCCCACTGTCAACGCAAATGAAGTGGCACTGAAAAGTTCGTAATGTATACGATACAAAGAAATTTAGCCAAAGATTTTTCCCCAGAACCTACAGTTGCTTTTGATTCATGGTCAAATGAAATCACAAGAAAAGCTATTATGAACCAATTTTACAGCAACCAAATTCAAATCTTAGTTTCTACAACAGTGGTAGAAGTGAGGAATGAATTGTGTCAATGCGACTGGAATGATCATTTATGACAGTGATCGTTTTGGTTTAGTACTTTTACATCAATTAAGAGGACGTATTCAGCGTGGAAATGACCAGGATATTGTTGGTTGTTAAGCCGCAGTCAAGATGAATTAACGATTGAACGGTTAGAAGTTTTAGTTAAAAAGTGATGATGGGTTTTATATTTCAGAGCAAGATTTACGATTGCGAGGGACCGGGTGATATACTAGGGCTAAGACAATCTGGTTTACCCAGTTTTGTTTTAGGAAATTTGATTGAAGATACAGCTTTTTATTGATCAGGCGAAATTAGATGCACAAGAAATATTCAGAACATCGAGAAAAAGAATGCCAAATTTTATATGAGAGTCTTTTTAAAAGAAAGGTTAAATCCTTGGATATTCATAATTTTGTAACAGCTCAAGGAATAAAAAGTAGATCATTTTGAGCTTATAGAATCAACGTTAACACACAGTTCTGTACTGCCAATGAACATGGATCTAAAGCGGATAATGAACGATTGGAATTTATGGGGGATGCCGTTTTGCAATTATGGTCATCCGCTCAAATCTACCCGTTGAATTTAAGTGAAGGTCAAATGACCCGTTTAAGATCGCAATTGGTTTTGTGAACCGGCTAGCAGGTATTCTCGTCAGTTGGGTTTAAATCAATACATTCGTTTAGGAAAAAGGAGAAGAACACTCTGGCGGTCGTGAAAAAGATGCGATTATTGCGGATGCTTTGGAGGCCTTTTTGGGTGCCTTGTTTTTAGATCAAGGTATGTTGGCAGTGGATTTGATTTTAAGGCAGGTGATTACTCCTCATCTACAACAAGCTAAAGAGATTGTTCAGGAGTACAACTAGACTATAAGACCCGATTGCGGGAAGTGGTTCAAGCGGACTCAAGCGTTCTTTGGTATATCAGTTGGTATCAGAAAAAGGGCCGAGCAATGCACCGACATTTATGATGAATGCGGTCGTGGATGGACTGGTTCTAGGGAACGGGCAGTGGCGGTTCTAAAAAGCGGCTGAACAAGCGGCGGCTAAAAATGCGTTTGAAAAACTGGCAGTAGAAATCATTCCCAATAGATGCATATTTAGGTAGAAAAATATATTCTTGTCAACCATTTGTATAATGATGTTAGTGGTTATAAGGGGAATCTAAATAGGAAGGGTCTTACATGAAGTTAATTGAATTACTAGATAGATTAAATTGCACACCACCTCCACTTTGGATGGAGTTTTGTCTGATAGCCTTTTTATAAACAGTCTCAAGAGATTGAAATTCATCTGTATGGGCAAAAGCCTTGTACTTATGATTGTTTCAAGAATTAGACAATGAGCTCTTTCATCAACTTGGGCTGAAGATGAAATTTGTTTTTCATTGGGAAAATAATGAAATGAATGTCCTTCAATTTGAAAGTTATGTTCGACCTTTTCAAAAAGGAAAATGATTGATTTGTGTTTAATTTAGCTGAAATTCAGATTCTTTCGAAACAAAAGTCGATTCAGTTTTCCTTTTAAATCCCCAGTTGATTCAAAAAGGGGAAGAGGCTCTACCTTCTTTACGATCTTTATTAGACCAAATCGGTTTAGACGATTATGGGATTTCCATTGTTCAACATGAAACCTCTAGTGTCCCTATCGAACAAACAGTTTGTATTAGAACGGCCGGTTATCAAAGAAGACAGGTAATGCTAAAAAGCACTCTATAAACCAAGACGAATGTGGAACTGATTCGATTAGATGAAATATTTTTCAGAAACGGATCCATTTATTTTTGAAGGTGAAGTTTTCAGGATGAAATCAAGAGAATTAAAAGGAGGAAAAACTCCAAAACATTATCTGTTTATGATGGCCATGGTGCCATTCATGTCAAGCGGTTTAGCTCTGATCGATTGACCATGGAAGATCTTCAGGAAATTCATACCGGTTTATACGTTCGGGTTCAAGGAAGAATCAGTTATGATACTTTTGCGAAAGAAAGCAGCTGTATGGCTAATTCTATTGAAATTATTGAGGGCTCCTCAGAAAGTCATGGACAACGCTATCAAAAAGAATTGAATTCCATTCCGCTACGAACTTTTCGGAGATGGACGGCGTTTGTTCACCTCGGGAAGTGATCCAATACGCTTGGGATTTAGGACATGAGGGGATGTAGTAACTGATCATGCGAGATGTTCAATCGTTTGTCAAAGCCAAGCACTATGTTGAAGATTGCGTCGGAAAGATCGAATCGGTCTTTTAAAGGTAGAGTTTTGGTTGTGAACTGAATTTGGTTGAAGACGATCTTTGCATTGTTCGGCAACCAAAATGATCAAAAATAGATGAAGCTACGTATGTCGTTTTGACCTAGAAACAACCGGTTTAAGTGCTAAATACGATTACATGATTGAATTCGGTGCTGTCAAAATCAAGAACGGACTTCGCTTAGATTCTAAACAACTTTTTATCAAACCACCGATTTCCATACCTGCTTTTATTGAGAAGAAAACCAACATTTCTAATGAAATGGTTCGAAATGCCAAGTCATTTTTCAGAGGTGGTGGATGAATTATTAGCGTATATTGGCGATGCGGTTTTGGTGGCCCATAATGCTAGCTTTGATTTCCCTTTCTTAAATGAGGAATTGCACAGATTGTCTCGAAAGCCTTTGACAAACCCTGTTATTGATACATTGGATATGGCTCGTGCGATTCTTTCTGATCGCTCTCATTTCGCTTTGGAGTATGTATCTAATCACTATAAGTTAAATTATTCTCGAAGTGATGCTCACCGAGCGGATTATGATGCCAATATTTTAGCGGATGCTTTTGAACATTTACTAGTAGATGCGAAACGTCAATTTCAAGTAGAAACCATTCGTGACTTGCAAGACAAGGTGCATACCGATAGCGATTTTAAACGCATGTTTTCAAAACACGCTATCGTCATTGCTCAAAAATCAAGCCGGTCTTAAAGCCTTGTACGATTTGGTTAGTATTTCCAATACTGAAACTTTGGCTGTTAAAACTAAAAATGAAGGGTCTAATGCGATTGGGGAACCTCGTATCAAGCGTTCTACATTGCAAAAATACCGGCAAAATTTATTGGTCGGATCTGCTTGTTTAAATGGGGAAGATGTTGAGATGGCTTGTAATGGTGATGATGATCGACTTAAAAAAACAATGGCTTTCTATGACTATATTGAATTACAACCTTTGGGAAATTATTCCACTTCTTTAGAACTTGGTTCGCTTCCCAATTTAGCTCGTTTAAAAGAAGTTCAACAAAGAATGATCGCCATGGCTCATGAGCTGGAGCTTCCTATTCTCGCTACTTCTGATTGCCATTATTGTAAACAAGAAGAAAAGATTTTTAGAGACATTTATATCACAGCTAAGGGGGTTGGTGGGTGCACATCCTCTATACATCCGTAATGAACAAATTCGCCGAAGCCATCCGAATCGAGATCAACATCTTCGTTTAACCGATGAAATGATCAAAGAGTTTTCTTGGTTGAACAATTCTCAATTAGTAGAAGAATTGGTTCTGGATACACCTCATCAACTATTCAAGGAAATTGAAGAAATTGAACCGGTTCCTAAGGGAACGTATCCACCAATCATTGAAGGCTCTGATGACCAATTAAGAGAACTATGTCAAAAAACAGCCATGGACCGATACGGTTTTAAGGGAAAAGTGCCTGATCTGGTGCAAAAACGTTTGGATAACGAATTGGATAATATCATTCGAAATGGATTCGGAGTCCATTATTACATCGCATCTTTATTGGTTATGAAAACAAATGAAGATGGTTATGTAGTTGGATCTCGTGGTTCGGTTGGATCCTCTTTTGCGGCGACTATGTCACATATCACGGAAGTCAATCCGTTACCTCCTCAGTATTTATGCCCGCAATGCCACTATTCTGAATTCTTCTTAAACGGAAGTTTTATCCGGTTTTGATTTAGAAGATAAAAGCTGTCCGCATTGTGGAGCTATCATGAAAGAAACGGTCATAACATTCCATTCCAAACTTTCTTAGGTTTTAATGCTGATAAAACACCGGATGTTGATTTGAATTTTCAGATCTATCCAAGCCAAAAGCTCATAATTTCATCAAAGATTATTTTGGTGAAGAACACGCTTTCCGTGCCGGCACAATCGGAACGGTTGCTGAGAAAAACAGCTTTTGGATATGTGAAGGCTATGAGGAAGATATGGAGATTCAGTTTAGCTATCCGATGAAAGAGTATTTGGCTATGCATTGCCAAGATGTAAGAGAACTACCGGACAACATCCGGGTGGTATTGTTATCGTGCCAAGCAATCACGTTGTTGAAGATTTTACTCTATTCAATATCCTTCCAATCAGCCGGGTCCATGGAAAACAACCCACTTTGAATATCATGATTATGGTGATCAAATTTTAAAATTTGATATTTTAGGACATGTTGATCCAACTTCTATGCGTTTGTTGCAAGAAATTGCGACGGTAAAAACCGATGGATATCCCGATGAATGATCGAGATACTCTATCTTTGTTCTATGAAGATAAAAGCTTTAGGGGCTGATCCAAGACTCTATCATCAAGAAACAGGAGCGGTCGGATTACCTGAATTTGGAACAGCAAATACAAGACGTGTTTACAAGAAACCAATCCGCACACATTCTCTGATTTAACCATTTTATCCGGCTTAACTCATGGTACCGATGTTTGGGCGGGAAATGCTGAAATTAGTCAAACAAGGTCATCCTTTAAATGAGGGTCATTGGTTGTCGCGATGATATCATGAGCTTATTTATTGGATAAAAATTAGAACCTTTAGATTCCTTTAAAATCATGGAAAGTGTTCGTAAAGGAAAGGACTTACTGAAGAACAAGAAAAACCATGCGTGAACATCAAGTTCGGATTGGTACATTGATTCTTGCAAGAAAAAATCAAATACATGTTTCCCAAGGCTCATGCGGTAGCTTATGTTATGATGGCTGTTCGGATTGCTTGGTATGCAGGTACATGAACCGATTAATTTCTACATTCAGTATTTGACTTTACGCTGTGATGCGTACGATATTTCCATTATGAGTAAAGGTCTGAATGCGATTCGCTTAGAAATGGATCGAATTACTAATGGATACACGAGATCCAAGTCTATCTAATAAAGACAAGGCTTTGTTTAATACTTTTGAGAGATCTGTGAAGAAATGTATGTCGAGGTTATTCTATTGAAAATGTCAGTTTATATGAATCTTTATCCACCCGTTTTAAAAATCGCCGACTAATCCGAAAGCGGTGATTCCGCCTTTATCGTGGTGGATTCTTTGGGAGAAATCCGTAGCTGAAACGATCGTTGAAGCTAGACAATCAGGGAGTTTTTATCAAAAGAAGATCTTGTTAGAGGACTCATTTGTCTGAAGACATTATTACAACGTTTTTGAAGAAATGGAATTGTTCAAAATCTAAATGATACTAATCAATTATCCCTATTTGATTGACATCTGCAAGCTATTACAATAAGATGAGTTGCGATGATCCAGACATGGATTTGATAACGAGCTATAGAGAGTATCCTGGTGGCTGAAAAGATAAGAAATCTTGTAAATTACTACTTGTGAGCAATCTATGAAAATAGATCGTTTGCTGCGTTAAAGCATTTGAGCGTTAGAGTAATCTGACATAAAAGGTGGTACCACGCTAGGCGTCCTTTGATTAGGAGGCCTTTTTGTTTCTGAAAGGGAGAAATTATGAATTTTAAAAGAAAATCCAGGGTGGAAGTACTCAATCATTCTTGTGCCCATTTGTTAGCACAAAGCAGTCAAACATTATATCCACAAGCCAAATTTTGGGTTGGCCAGTGGTGGAAGAAGGTTTCTATTGTATGATGATCTAGGAATGAAGTCATTCGTGATGAAGATATTCCTAAGATTGAAAAGGAAATGAAGAAGTGCGCCAAGATAATAAACGAATTATCCGTCATGAAATCAGTCGTGGGAAGCTTTTACAGCAATTCCAAGATGATCATACAAAGTTGATTTAATCAACCGCATGCCGGAAGATACTAATATTTCTATGTATAGTCAAGGGGATTTTACCGACCTGTGTCGTGGACCCCATGTTGAAAAGCATCCAAACTTTTAAAGAATTTCAAGTTATTGAAACACTCAGGAGCTTATTGGAAAGGAGATAAAAACAATAAAGTTCTACAACGTATTTATGGTGTTTGTTTTCCAACAGATACAGAATTAGAGGCTTACTTACAAGTTTTTAGAAGAAGCTAAAGAAAGAGATCATCGTAAATTAGGAAAAGATTTGAAAATGTTCTTGTTTTCGGAAACGGTGGGTTCTGGCTTGCCGATGTGGTTACCAAACGGCTTCACAGTAAGACGTCTATTATCAGATTACATTATGGAAAAAGAAATCGCTTTAGGGTATGAACATGTTTTTAACTCCTTCCGTTGCCAGTACTAAGCTTTATAGAGTGTCTGGTCATTTAGCTCACTATCAGGAAGATATGTTTCCGATTATGGAAAGAGATGAGAACAGTTATGTACTTCGCCCCATGAATTGTCCTGAGCATATGATCATTTATAAAAGCCAGTTTGCACTCCTATCGTGATTTGCCGGTTCGAATTGCTGAGATTGCCCATGATTTTCGGTTTGAAGCTTCTGGTGCTTTAACTGGAATTGAACGATTCCCGTTCTTTTACACAAAATGATTCTCATATTTTTCTTGCGTCCTGATCAAATCGCAGAGGAAATTAAAAATGTGACCAAATTGATTTTTAGATGTTTATAACGACTTTGGATTTAAGGATTATTCTTTTCCGTTTATCGTTAAGAGATTTGAATAATACCGATAAATACTTTGGAAATGATGACTTATGGACTCGCTCTGAAAAATGAATTAAGAGAAGTTTTAAAAGGAAATGAAAGTTCCTTATTATGAAGCCGAAGGAGAAGCGGCTTTCTATGGCCTAAGATTGATGTCCAAGTAAAATCTGCTTTAGGACACGATGTTACTTTGAGTACCATTCAACTGGATTATCAGTTACCGGAACGTTTTGAACTGGAATATGTCAATAAAAGATAATCAGAAAGTAAGACCGGTTGTGATTCATCGTGCTATCTTAGGTTCTTTAGATCGTTTTTGTGGCTTTCTTGTTAGAAGAAACAAAAGGGTTCTTCCTTATGGTTAGCTCCATTGCAAAGTGGAAGTGATACCTGTTAATTTGGAAGCTCATGGCGATTATGCTTCTAAAATCAACCGTGCATTGAAAAGGGAAGGATTCGCTCTCATTTGGATGATCGCAACGAAAAATTGGGCTATCGGATCCGTGAAGCGCAAATGAATAAAGTTCTATACAAATCGTTGTGGGCAATCGAGATATTGAAAAATGAAACGGTGACAGTTCGTACATATGGATCTAAAGAAGAAGTGACTCATTCGTTTAAAGATTACTTAAATCAATTAGTGGAACAAATTGCCCAAAAGTCTAGAAATTAAAAATGATTGACTACCATTCTATATATAAATTACAATTTAAGAGGTTGAAATTAAAGGAGATGGAGAATGAAAAACATTACTAAAGTTTTAGTAATCGTCCTGTTGTCTGTGTTGTCAGCTTGCTCTAATGGCGGTAAAAGCACTAAGAAAGAACCACCTAAGACGGAAAAAATGCCATGAAGGAATTCGCTAAAAAATATGAAGGTGGATGGTGCAACCATCAAGATGAGTTTATTACTACGCATAAAGATTCTGTCCGTGTCAGCTTAGAGGCTAACAAAGATAAGAAATTGATTTCTGGTATTTCAAATGCCATAGAGTCTTTAGAAACCAAAAAGTCAATGAAAAAGCCTGTTTTACCTCAAACAAGTGTTGTGGATAGTTTTTGAAATAGTAGTCAATGGGGGTTACTTACAATGTCTCTTTCTATAAAGAAGGCTATGCCACATATAAAAACTTTTAAGACAGGAGAAAAATCAAATTCTTGAACTTTCTAAAGATGATATTGAATCGGTAGATAAACTGGCGAAGACATATCAAGCTAAGTGAACTAAAAAGCGGAAAAATCCGCTTTTTATGACTTTTGAGTCAAATAATCTAAAACAGAGTCAATGGAAATGGATTGTTTCATATGGCCACGTTCTTTGATTTCTACTTGACCATCCACTACATTTTTCCCCTGTAATCTGTGTAGGGATACCAATGAGATCCATATCCTTGAATTTTACACCGGGTCTTTCATCTCGATCATCTAATAAAACATCAATTCCTGCTTTTCTTAGTTGATCATAAAGGTCATTCGCTACTTGAATCTGTTGGTCATCTTTCATTGAAATAATCGTAATTGAACAACGGTGAGAGCTAAATTCTTTGGCCAGTTGATACCATTTTCGTCATAATTTTGTTCCACAAGAGCTGCCATCGCTCTAGCCGGACCAATTCCATAACAACCCATCCAGACATATTCCAATTGATTGTTGGCATTAGAATATTGAAGATCCATCGCTTTTTGAATACTTTGTCCCGAGTTTGAATGTATTTCCAACTCGATTCCTTTTTCAAAGTGGATAAATCCTTGACCACTAGGGCAACGATCTCCTTCTTGAATTTGGCGAAAATCTCCATATTGAGAAACTTCAAAATCACTGGGATTGACATCACAATATGATAACCGTCTTCGTTAGCTCCCACCACAAAGTTTCGTAACAATTTAATCTCTTCATCCGCTAAAATAGTGGCCTTTAAGCCAATTGGGCCTAAAGAACCAAATGGACAATGGAATAAGTCTTCTACTTTTTCAGATGAAGCCAGCTCAACGAAACATCTTAAAAGCTTTTTGGACTTTTGATTCATTAACCTCTCGATCGCACACGAACTAAGACAACCACCAATTGATCATCCGCTTCATAACAAAGCGTCTTAACTGTTCTTTTAGGATCAATATGGAAAATTAGCGACATCTTCAATACTGTGTTGACCAACGGTCGCCACTTTTATCATCGTTTTCTTTTCTTCGGTTGAGTTAAAAATCTTCCGGAAGACAAGTGGCCACCTCTAAATTAGTCGCGTAAGATCCATCTTCATTTAAAGCTAATGTATCTTCTCCGACAGGACTAAGTGCTTGGAATTCTTCCGATAACAAAGCCACCCATGACCCTCGTATCAGCTTTTTACAACCACATAATTCAAGCCTAAGCGATCAAAAATATTTTTTTATAAGCTTGAAATTGTTTATTATAACTACTATCCATTCCTGCTTCATTTGCATCAAAAGAGTACGCATCCTTCATTTGAAATTCACGCACACGAATTAAACCATAACGAGGTCTTGGTTCATCTCGAAATTTTGTTTGAATTTGATAAATAGAAAAGGGACATGTCTTTATATGAACGAATCTTCAATTTCGCTGCGGTTGCGAATAATTCTTCATGAGTTGGACCTAAAAACATAATTTTTGATTCTTGCGATCCTTCAGCGAAAACATATCAGATCCAAATCCGTCTCGTCTTCCTGAGGCAACATAAACTTCTTCCGGAATCAAAGAAGGCATTAGTAATTCTTGACAATGAATCCTTCCATTTCTTCTTGAATAATGGATTTAATTTTATTAAAAACTTTCAATCCCATTGGTAGAATCATGTAAACTCCTGTGGAACTTTTTAATCATACCGGCTCGAACTAATAAATTGGAGCTTTGGGAATCTTCATCTTTTGCATTTTCTCTTAACGTAAAAATAACTGTTTTTTTAAGCGCATATTTCACCTCTAACAGACCTTATTATATCAGTAAAACAGGCATTGAAAAAGGTTTTGGAATGGGATATAATCGTTTTAATTTAAGGAGGCTATCATGGCTAAATATTACAGAACCATCTCATACCTTTAGTGAATATTTATTGATTCCAGGTTATACAGGAAAAGAAAAATATTCCTACTAATGTCAGTCTTAAGACCCCTTTAGTCCGCTTTAAAAAAGGAGAAAATGCCCCATTAAAACTAAACATTCCAATGGTTTCAGCAGTGATGCAATCGGTGAGTGATGATCGTCTCGCGATTGCCCTTGCCAAAGAGGGAGGAATTTCTTTTATCTTTGGTTCTCAATCCATTTCCTCTCAAGCGGATATGGTAGAACGAGTTAAGAATTATAAGGCCGGTTTTGTGGTATCGGATGCGAATTTAATGCCAACATCAACTTTGCAAGATTTATTGCATATTTTTGAAGAAACAGGCCATCATACCATGCCTGTTACAGAGGATGGTACCAGTCATGGTAAATTGTTAGGATTAGTCACCAGTCGTGATTACCGTTTATCTAGAATGGAACCGACAACATTAGTCAAAACCTTTATGACTCCTTTTTGATGAATTAGTTACTGCACCAAAAGACTACAAGTTTATCAGAAGCGAATGATATTATTTGGGATCATAAATTGAATACATTGCCCATCATAGATGAAAATCAAAACCTATGTTACTTGGTCTTTAGAAAAGATTATGATTCCCACAAAAGAAAAATCCAAATGAATTGTTAGATGAAGAAAAACGTTTACTGTAGGAGCCGGTATTAACTCCCGTGATTATACAGAAAGAGTTCCGGCTTTAATTAAAGCCGGTGTTGATGTCTTGGTTATTGATTCTTCTGAAGGATATTCTATATGGCAAAGTGAAACCATTGCTTGGATTAAGAAACAATATGGAAACCAAGTTTATGTGAGGAGCTGGTAATGTGGTGGATGAAGAGGGCTTTCGTTTTTTAGCGGATGCCGGCGCTGATTTTGTAAAAATTGGTATTGGTGGAGGATCAATTTGTATCACTCGTGAAACCAAAGGAATTGGTCGTGGACAAGCGACAGCGGTCATTGATGTCGCAAAAGCCCGTGATGCTTACTTTGAAAGAAAAGGAATTTATGTACCTATTTGTTCTGATGGTGGTATCGTTTACGACTACCATATGACGTTAACTTTAGCCATGGGAGCCGATTTTGTGATGTTAGGGTCGTTATTTCTCTCGTTTTGAAGAAGCTCCAGGTCAAAATTAGTGGTGAATGGAAATACTGTTAAAGAATATTGGGAGAAGGATCTGCTCGGGCTCGTAACTGGGGGCGTTATGATTTAGGGCAAGGAAAGAAATTATCTTTTGAAGAAGAGTGGATTCATATGTTCCGTATGCCGGTTTATTAAAAAGACAATGTAACGATGACCACCTTAAAAATAAAATCGACAATGTGTAATTGCGGGGCACTAACTATTCCGGAATTACAAGAAAAAGCAAAAACTCACTTTTAGTTTCATCAACCTCTATTGTCGAAGGTGGCGCCCATGACGTACAAGTTAAAAATAGGGATAATTCTTATAAATAATGAATGATTTTATAGTGAGATAAAGGGATACTGTCCATCTACATGATTTTTCAAAAAAGAAAGGAGCCATTTTTCTATGAAACTAGGTATACAAGCATTAGGTATACAAAGAAAGTATCTTTATAAAGGTATCCAATATTATGTCCAATATCTTTTTCGAAGAAAACGTTTTAAATGATAAATACTTGGATGAATTACAACAAGAAGACACATCTGTTTAATGGCTAGCAAAAGAGCTTATCAATTAATTGTTGGTGTTGGAATGATCTATTTGTTTGCTTTTATGTTTATCATTGCATCGATTATATCAACCCCAGTTCAAAACCAAACTATTTTTACAAGATGGTATATAAATACGATTCAATCTGTATTTATGCTCGTTAACCGTAATCAGGGATCAGCCATCGGAACTATTTTATTAACTGGTATTAAGCTCTTACCAATTGCCATAATAGATGTCACCCCATTATTCATCATTATTTCACTAATCATAAATTGGTCTTTAGAAAAAGAATTAAAGAAAATAACTCACTAAAAAGGCTAGCTGGGCTAGTCTTTTTATTAGAGTAATTCGTTTCTTATGGTAAAAATAACAATAGGAGTTTTAGATATGAGTCGTAGTGAACAAAGAGAAAAAGCTGTTTTTATCGTTATACGCCTATTTGAGTTTACCAAGAGATATTCATAGCATTATGGAAGATTCATTCGGTTCTTTAGATAAAAGGCCGATCCTTATTTCATTCGAGTGGTTGAAAAAGCTCAGGAACATATTCAGGAATATAAAATTATATTAATCAAGTTCTTGAAAATTGGACTTTTTGATCGCTTAGGTACTATTGAAAAAGCTATTTTATTGATCGGCTGTGCAGAGTTTTCTTTAAAAGGAAGTGGCAGCAGTTGTGTATTGATGAAGCGGTAGAGTTAGCGAAAACCTATGGTGAAGCGGATAGTTATCGTTTGATCAATAATGTACTGGATGTTATCTGATGGAAAATATACATTCTGTCAGCGTTGTTTCCAAGCGCATTAAATCTCTTTTAGAAAGGGATTTACCATTACATAACTTTTTAATGGAAGGGGAAATTTCCAACTTTCGTTCTTCCAAACACTGGTACTTTAGTTTAAAAGATGAACAAGCTTCTATTAATTGTGCTATTTGGAATTCAACCATATCCCATATTCCTTTCAAACCGCAAAATGGCGATCAAGTAATTGTTAAATGTTCTCTAGGTGTTTATGTCCCAAACACTTCTATTACCTTGACCATCACTGCTATGCGTAAACAAGGGATTGGTGATTTGATGCAACAGTTAGAAGAATTAAAGAAAAAATTAAAGACAGAAGGTTTGTTTGATGCCAAACATAAAAAACCGCTTCCGACCTATCCTAAAGAAATTGGTATTATCACTGGTAAAGATACCGCTGGAAAAGCGGATATGATCCGAACCATAAATCTTAGATGGCCTATGGCAAAACAATTTTTATGAATGTCCCGTACAGGATCTGGTTCAATTCCTTTTGATCTTAAAAAGCGATTCAAGAAGCGGATCATGGTCATCATGACGTTTTGATCTTGGCCAGGGGTGGGGGTCTTTAGAAGATTTATTTATCTTTAATAGTGAAAAAATCGTCCGTTGTGTCTATACGTGTCAAACTCAATTGTGACTGGGAATTGGGCATGAAACGGATACCACTTTAGTGGATTATGTTTCTGATTTACGAGCCAATACTCCAACGGGGGCAGCGGAAGCTGTCACACCTAACCAAATAGAAGTTCGTCAATCCTTGCGTCACATGTTTTCACATCTCATTCAACAAATGTTGACACGTTTATCACTTGTTCAACAGAATTTAAGTCGTTTGAAAAGAGTGCGTATTTCCAAAACCCTGAACTGCTAACAAGAGATAAAAGTTACCAATTGGATCAATATGTATTGCGTTTATCCAAACAAAAAGAAACGTTATTGGAATTACGGAAACAATGTAATCAATGGATCCACCGGTTTTGAATCTTCTGTTATTCAAAAGGTCTCGTTTTTATCAAAATCAATTACAAGATTATCAAAAATCAAATGAAACAAAAGCTCCAAGAAACAAGCTCAAATCAGAAATATCACTTATCTCAACAAAAACACCTTATCAAAAGCGTTGCAGCAATATAGTCAATTGAAGCGAAATGATTATCATCACCTCATTCAACTGTTAGATGCCTATTCCCCTTTAAAAATTTTGAATCGAGGCTATTCCGTTATCTTAAAAGAAGGAAAAGCAATTCATTCCGTAGACGATTTAGCGATAGGGGATATGATTGATATGCGCTTAAACGATGGTTTTATAAAAAGCTAATATACAAACAAAGGAGAAATCATGAAGAATTAAAATTTGAAGATGCAATGAAACGCTTAGAAGATATTGTAAAAACAATTAGAGACAATGAAGCTCCTTTGGAAGAAAACCATCTCTTTATTTGAAGAAGGATTAGTTCTAGCGAAACAATGTGATCAACAATTAAAAACAATTCGAAAACAAAGGTGAATGAACTGGTAACGGAAAAATAAGGTGGATGAAAATGATGTTTGAATCCTATCTTCAACAGAACCTATCCATTTATGAAGACGGCATCTTAAAAAAAGCAATGGAGTATGCTTTGATGACGAAGGGAAAACGCATTCGTCCTCAGATCATCTTTCATACATTGAAAGCCTTCGGATTACAAGAGGAACTTGGTTATGCTTATGCATGTGCTTTGGAATACATCCATACTTATTCCCTCATTCATGATGATTTACCGGCAATGGATGACGATGTTCTCAGAAGAGGAAAACCTACCGTTCATGTTTCTTTTGGAGAAGATCTGGCGATTTTTAGCTGGTGATGCGTTATTGACAGAATCCTTCTATCAATTGACCAAAAATACACTTTCTGATAAGCAAATTTAAAAAGCCTTAGAAGTGCTAAGTTCCCATGCTGGTGCCAATGGAATGGTTTTAGGGCAAGTCATGGATATGCGAACCAATCAATTCAGCACCCAAAAGGATATTGAAACGATGCTCGAAAAGAAAACAGGGCGTTTATTGGAAAGCTCTTTTGAATTAGGAGCGATTGCGGCCAATCAACTGGAACAATTGATGTCTTTTTCAAGAAGCAGGAAAATGGATTGGTCTAGCTTTCCAAATTCAAGATGATCTATTAGAGGTTGAAAAACAACTGAAGAATTAGGAAAAATCCAATTCTGATGAAAAATAATAAATATACCTTACTGAAATTAGTCGGTCTAAAAGCAAGCAAAAATTAGAACAAACGTATTGCTGTCGGGGATAGAACGTTTGAAGTCCATTCCTAACTTGGATTCATCCATTTTTAGTGGAATATATTCAATCCATTCAAAAATCGTCAATATTAGGAGAAATGCTATGAAGTTAGAGGATATTAAAGATCCGACGTTCTTAAAAATAAATCCATACCTGAACTAAACGAATTATCCAAAAGATATTCGTCATTTTCTGGTTGATTCTATTTCAAAAACTGGTGGTCATTTAGCCAGTAATTTAGGAGTGGTTGAATTGACTGTTGCTCTTCATAAAGTTTTCGATAGTCCAAGAGATAAGATTATTTTTGATGTGGGACATCAATCTTATATTCATAAGCTATTAACAGGAAGAGCTAAGGATTTTCCGAGCCTTCGTCAGTACAAAAGGTCTCTCTGGCTTTCAAAAAAAGAAAAGAATCTGTTCATGATGTTTGGGAATCAGGTCATTCTTCCACATCGCTAAGTGCCGCCTTAGAGAATGGCTGTCGCAAGAGATATGAATCAAGAAAATTACCAAGTTATTGCAGTTATTGGGGATGGTGCTATTTCTTCTGGAATGGCTTTAGAAGCTTTGAATGAAATAGGGAAGAAAAAGCGAAAAATGATCATTGTTTTGAATGATAATGAAATGTCCATTTCAAAAAATGTTGGAGCTATTAATGCTTCTTTATCAAAAATGAGAACTTCAAAAAGCCTATAGTTTTTAAAAACTTCTATTAAAAATTCAATTCCGAAGAATAAAATTGGGAAATCTGTCTATCAATCTTGTAGAATATCAAAAATAAAGTGAGGGAAGGATTAACTCATGGTGGTATTTTCGAGGAATTTGGTATTGATTATTTAGGACCTGTAAATGGTCATCGCTATAAAGAGTTACTACCTGCGCTGGAAATGGCAAAAAATCATCATGGTCCTATTGTCATCCACGTGCTTACTCAAAAGGGAAAAGGATATGAACCATGTGAAAGGGATCAGTCCGGTTCTTGGCATGGTGTTGGCTCTTTTGATCCTATGACCGGTACTTTTTCTAAATCATTCTATGAAAGGAACCGTTTCAAATGCTCAAGTAGTTACCCATGCTTTGATGGACTTGGCAAAAAGATCAAGATATTATTTGTATTTCTCAGCAATGGTTCATGGTTCCGCTTTAGGACCGTTCTATGCCAAATATCCGGATCGATCTTTTGATACAGGGATCGCCGAAGAGCATGCCGCTACTTTTGCGGCAAGCTTGGCATTAAGTGGTAAAAACCATTTCTGTGTATTTACTCTTCTTTTTACAAAGAGCCTATGATCAGGTACTTCATGACATTGCAAGACAAGATGCGGCTGTTGTGATTGGTATTGATCATGCTGGTTTAGTAGGAGGAGATGGAGAAACTCATCAAGGTATTTATGATGTGTCTTTCTTAAGAACCATTCCGAACGTCATCATTTCTCACGGAAAAGATGCTTCAGAAACACGAAATTTACTATATACCGCTTTTCCATCAAAATCATCCTTTCGCACTTCGCTATCCAAAATCGATTCAATCAGATGAAACGGAAGAAATGGAAAGCCATTGAAATTGGATCTTGGCAGATGATGGATGATTCTGACCAAATAATCGGTACCATCATCACCTATGGAGACGATGTTTATCGTTTTAAAGAAACTATTGAAGCCAATCATTTGCCATATCGCTTGATAAATGCTCGTTTCTAAATCCAATTGATACAAACATGATGGATCAGTTGATTCAAGAGCAATTACCGATCTATACCTATGAATCTGATGTGAAAGAAGGGGGATTGAGTTCTGCAATTCTTTCTTACTTAAATGCTAAAAATTCCAAGCAATTTTTAAGGAGATTCGGTCTTCCTAGTGAATATATAGAACAAGGAGACCCTCAACAAATCAAACGTGATTTAGGCTTAGATATTCCTACCGTTATTGAAGCTATTTTAAAAGGAACTGAATAAGTATGTTAGAACATCTCTATATTCAAAATTTCATCTTAATCGACCAATTGGAATTGGATTTTCCAGTTGGCTTTTCGGCAATCACGGGTGAAACGGGGGCTGGTAAATCTATTTTTTTAGATGCTTTATCCTTATTACAAGGTCAAAAAGCGTCCAGTTCAATGGTTTCTAAGGATAAGGCGATTATTGAAGGAGCTTTTCCTAGAAGGAAATAGTCCTGTCTCTTCTTTTTGAAAGAAAAATGGTTTTGATGTAGAAGATTCTTTTACTGTTACACGAGAAATTTTTATCTAGTGGTAAATCTACCGCAAGAGTAAATCGCCGTATAGTACCTCTATCCTTTTTACATACCCTTTTTGGAAAAATCAACTGGATATTCATGGTCAAAAAGATTCAGCTTATCTTCTTCAAAAATGAACCATATTTATTTGTTGAGACAAATACGGACATTTTTATCACCAAAAAGAAGAAATAAAAGAAGCATACGAAAACTATAAGAAAGTCCTAGAAGAAAAAGAAAAACTTTCTAAATACTCAATTAAAAGAGGAAGAATTGGATTTCTATCAATTTCAACTTCATGAATTAGAAGAAGCTCATTTGAAAAAAAGGGGAAGAAGAAAATTGAGGGCTTTAGAAAAAACAAGCAAAAGAAGCTAAAAATCCGCTCAAGATTATCTTTCTTTATTTGCCTATTATGATGCAGAAGTTTCAGATTCTCTTTATCAAACCATCAAAAATGACAGATAGATTAAAAGGGGTGGAGGAAAAACTTAACAAGGATTCATGAAGCTTATGAAAACTTGGTGGATGGTCTAGAATCTATTCGTGATCAATTGAATCCGGATTTTTCTAAACGAAGATGAAATCAATCAAGTTGAAGAACGCTTATTTTTAATCCAACGTTTAAAGAAAAATATGGTCCAAGATTAGAAGATGTGATTCATTATCAGCAAGATCTATCTAAGAAACTAGCTCATTATGGTGAACAAGAATTTTATCTGAAGAAAATCAATGAAAAAGATCGCTATTTCTTTTGAGATTTATTCTAAGAAAAGCCCAAGAACTAAGTACGACAACTAGCTGCTAAATCTTTTGGAAAAAGAAGTTCTTCAACAACTGAAAGACTTAGAATTACCGGCTGCTCAATTTAAAGTGCTTTTTCGTTCCATAGAAGGAAATCTCAGTGGTATAGATGATGTGGAGTTTTTGTCTCTATGAATAAGGGTGAAAAATTAGCTCCTCTAACAAAAAGTGGCAGTGGTGGTGAATTATCTCGTTTTATGTTAGCTCTAAAAGTCATTTTTACAAAATTACAAGGAATTCAAACCATTGTTTTTGATGAAATTGATACCGGTGTATCTGGTCATGTCGCAACAGCCATTGGTGAAAAAATGGCTTTATTAGCGAAAGATTGTCAGGTTTTTTCTGTCACACATTTGGCTCAAGTAGCTTCTTTAGCCAATCACCAATTCTTAGTTTCTAAATCCGTAGATCACACTCATACGCAAACAAAGGTTCATCTTTTAAGTCAAGAGGAACGAGCTAGTGAGTTAGCTTATTTATTCTCTGGAAATCGTAGTGAGAAAGCTATTGAAGCGGCTGAGGAATTGTTAGAACATGTCTAGAATATACTTTCATGTGGATCTCAACGCTTTCTTTGCCAGTGCAGAGATACTTCGTGATCCCAGTTTAAAAGGAAAACCTATCGTTGTATCTGGTCAAACAAAAACGTTCGGTTGTTTCAACGGCTTCCTATGAAGCTAGAGCTTATGGTATCCATTCAGCAATGTCTATTATTTTAGCTAAGAAACTTTGCCCGGACTTAGAAATAATTGAAGGTCATTATTCTTATTATCGTAGCTTATCAGATGAATTTATGACGATCGTTCGCTCATTTTCTCCTTATATGGAAAAAGCTTCCATTGATGAATGTTATGTGGATGTAACGGATGTGATTCAACAATATAGGCATCCATTAGATTTAGCCGTTCTTTTACAAAAAGCGATTTATCAAAAACGGGTCTTGGCTGTTCTATTGGTATCGGTCCCAATTTATTTCTTGCAAAAATGGCCAGTGATATGAAAAAGCCAATGGGAATTACTGTCTTACGAATTCGAGATGTTGAAGCGAAACTATGGCCTTTACCTGTTCATAAGATGCGTGGCATCGGACGGAAAAACTTTACCGAAAGTAGAAGCTTTAGGAATTAAAACCATTGGCGATTTAGCGAATTATCAACCCATCCAAGATTTAGAAAAAATCTTCAAAAATAGTACCTATTCTCTTTTAGAAAAATGTCGAGGCATCGATCGTACTCCTTTAGAATTAGATTGGCAACGAAAATCACTTGGAGTATCCGAAACACTTCTGGAAGATATAAGCGATTATGAAGAATTAAGAGGTTTATTGCGTTCTTTATCTAAAAAGTTGCATCACCAGTTAGAGAAAGAAAAAGAGTAGGAAGGGCTATTTCCATTCGCATTACTTATTATAATTTTCGAAATGTATCCAGATCATTATCGGTCAAACAAGGTATTTATCTAGAACCCGATATCTTTGACTTGGCTTTACAATTATTTGATCAGTATTGGGAATACGACGAACCGGTTCGTCTTCTTGGTATTACCATCACTGATTTTTATGGATGAACATCAAGCCATACAACAATTAAATCTGTTTTGAAGAAGAAAAATAGATCCAACACAACAGATCATTGATGAAATTAACCGTTTAACATCAATTCCCTTATTAAAAAGGGAAACCAAGCAAAAACGAAAGGGAAGAGAAGAATACATGAAACTTGATCAAGCTTTTCAACAATTCCACCTTCATTTAGAAATCAATCAAGGAAAAAGTCCTAGAACTGTTCGATCCTATGAAAAATGATTTAAAAACAATATCTGGCATATTTAAAAGAAAAAAACATATTTTTGGATAGTCAGAAAGTAACATTACAGGTAGTGCAAGATTTTTATCACAGCAATCAACTATAAAATCATCTAATTCAGTTGTTCATATGGCTACCAGTATTCGTAATTTCCATGAAGACATTGAATTTTCAACTGGAGAAGAAAATCCTGTTTCTTTTGATTCAAGTACGAAAAAAATGAAACCTATTTACCTTCGTTTTTAAGTGTAGAAGAGGTGAAACAATTATTAAATAGTTTTACTCGTGACGATCCAAAACAAGAATTAAATCGGACGATTTTAGAACTGATTTATGCCTGTGGTTTGAGAATTTCAGAACTATGTTCCTTAACCGTTGCACAAGTTCAATTAGAAACAGGAATTTTAAGAATACTGGGAGAGGGAAATAAGGAAAGAATTGTTCCTATTCCTAATCAAGTAGTCAAAGATTTAGATCATTACTTAAATCTCATTCGTCCTATTTGGAATCAACATAAAAACTAATACGTTCTTTATTAATCATCTCGGTAATCGAATTACTGCTCGCAGTATACAACTTCTTTTAAAACAAAAAACAATGGAATGTGGCTTTCAAAAAAGACATCACTCCTCATAGTTTAAGACATACTTATGCGACTCACTTATTACAAGCAGGGGCTGATCTTAGAATCATTCAAGAGCTTCTTGGTCATTCTAATATCAAAACCACCGAGATATATACACACGTTCAAAAACCGACAATTATTTGAAGCGTACCAAAATTTTTCATCCTTTATCAAAAAGAAAGAAATAAGATAAACGGATAGAATTCTGGTAGCTTATATTATATTAAAAGATGTTAGGAGCTTTTAGAAAAATGTTTAAAAATCAGACAGAAAAGGTAAAAAGTAAAGAAAAGGTTATATTGTCAATGCCGATGTTTCAAGGAGACAAAGCCTATTCTTTAGATGCAGTAGTAGAGGTTTAAAAGCAACATTGGAAATTGAATGTCAAAGATATTGAAGGTGATGATACCGTGGCTATATTGACCATTGAGGATGAGACTGTAGCGATTGCACTTATGTCAATTCCCATACCTGCAGAGGAGCTTGAGCCACTATATGAATACTCTTATCTGTGGGATGGGGTAGAAGAAGAAACAAAAACTCATACAAGGCATGCGATAGTTTCTGTTATGTCCGGAAGTAAAGATACAATTAAGAGATATTCTATCTTATCTAAGGTAAAATGCTTCTATTTTAAGAACCTGTGAAAAAATGCTATAGGAGTTTATCATGGAACATCCACACTGCTAGTACCGAATGAACTATACATAAATCTTGCAGAATTGATGAAAAGAAAAATACACTGCCCATTCAACTTTGGGTATATGTTGGTATTATAAACGATGGTAATAAGAGCAGTGTATATACTTATGGTATGAAAGAATTCGACAAATCTGAAAATGGAAATTATTGATGTCGATATGGAGGGTAGTGAATTATACTACTTCTTATTGTCAATTCTTGAGTATGTATTGGCTGAGGATATCATATTAAATGATGGTGAAACCATTGAGCTTTACTGAAGATGAAAAATTAAAATTATAGAATCGAAGGGCTGTATATGTAGATGGTAATTCCTTAAAATTGGAACTATCAGAAATGTGATTGATAAAAGAAGTCATCAAAATTAAAAATCGCATAACATACATTATGCGAAATTATTAATGATCATATATTTCCTTTATTTATTTTTGATTAGAGATCTGATCTATCAATTGTTTCGTATCTGAATATCTAGCTGTTTCTGAATGAGAATCCAAAACAAGAATTAGATATTCTTTTTATTTTTCTCTAATAAAGTGATTAAATTAAAATGGTTTCCTAAAGATCCGGTCTTCATTCCCTTGACTCTTTTATCATAAAATTCTGAATTTGGTTTAAGAAATCATTAGTATTATACCAAGTTTGTGTTTGTTTCTTTGGATAAATATAAGTGATTGTATATGATTGACTAGAAATAATGTCCCTTATCCAATCCTTTTTGTAATAATCTTTCACTAACTTTTTATTAAATCTTGAATATTGGTTTTAGCTTTTAAAAATCATATCCGCTAGAATCCGCTATGGAAGTTCTAAAATTGATGTTTATTCAGATACTCTTGAAATCCTTTTTAAAAAGCTTCCATACGTTGTTGAATATCCACAGCCTTGGGGTTTATTTTCGCTCCTATGGCATCGGCTAATACATAAGCAGCATCATTACGGATGGTATTAACATCGCTGCTGCTAAGCTTTTAAAGCGATAATCCGTTGATTTTAAATGGGCAGTTGAAGAACCTTTTTAACCATCTTTAATGTTTCACGATTAGCATGGATATAATCATCCAATTGAAAAACTGTTGAGCATAATCCACCACAAATAGCTTTTGTCAAGCTAGCCGGAACATAAGATTCATAGCTATTCTTACTGAAAAAGGATTTTATGATTGGTCAAATCCATGACGGCATAAGATTTTGCACTGAATTCCTTCTCAAATTTGAGAGATTCTGACGAATTAATAACTTTTTGAAATAATCTTTGACCATGATAAATAAAAGGATCTTTTATAAATAAAAGCAAGGAGAACTATCAATAAAAACAATTAATGATTTACGGATTCTTCTCTTCTTTTTTTCTTTTCTTTTCATAATTCAAATTTATCAAAAATCCTTGAAAAAGACAAGGATTTTTAATGAAATTAAGAATTTCTTAAAGATTTATCTTGAACAAATTCTACTAAAAGCTTTTGCTGTCTTCATCAATACCGCGATCGCCCTTGTTTGAAAGACCAAGACAGGTATAAATTTCACCAACTGGAATCTTCAAATAATTTATCAAAAATTTGATCAATCAATAACTTTGTGGCTTCTTGCATTTGCATTGGACCAAAAAGGATTCGCAAAGAAAGTGGTGACAATCCTTTTTCTTGTGTGGTGCCTAAGGCCAACCTTTTCCCTTCTACAAAGACAGGTTCAGCTTCTTCACGATTATTGAAGATATGAATTCCTCTTTTATCTGTGTAATTATTAGCGTATAAGAAAACATCAATGGGATGATCTTTAACAATCACTTCATAAGTAGAGGCAGGAATCACCACCCGAGCATTCGCTTTTTCCGGATTAAAGAAAATAGAGCGATCCATATCTCTGTACGCTGTTCCCTTATCTAAGTCGTCCAAGCGAACAAAAGCCCCTATTTCCGTTCCTTTCCCATAAGGATGGCCATCTTTTCCAATATGAATCGTACCCATATCATCAAAGATGATTTCTTGATGATCAATTAAATCAGAAGCTAATGTATTTAAAGCTTCTAACGTTTCAGAACTTACCAGCTCCTGAATCTCCCATCAACATAAGTCCTTTTGTTCCATCTTTTAAATAAAGATTGACCATTGCACCATGGATTGGCAACCAGCCACGTGTAATCATAACTAAATTATGGAGTGTTAACATTGATTTTTGGTATAACCAAAGTAATCAATGACCGGTTCATTCGAACATTTACCAACCCAAATATCATTTTTAGGTCATGATAAAATGTTGTTTCTTTTTCCCATCCGGATTCCCAAATAAAAGGATGGCATCCGGTTGTTGATCAATCGACTCTTGAGCATTCGCTAATTCGAATAAATTCGCTACAAGCCACTGCTGAACCCAGAAAGTTACGATGAAAATAAGCATACAATAGAATAGTACCAATCTTAGCTGGATAACAAATCCATTCTTTTTCTCCCTTGATAAAATCCTTTATTGGATTTTTAAGGCTGTTTCTTTAAAAATATTCGTCCTTTTATTGTGCTTTGGATGAAGAATCAAAGGAGTCCGAAGTAAAATTTGAGAAATAAAAGGAATGTCTTGTAAAGTCTCATATCCCGGAATTGTTTTCCATTTATAATAGCTTAATAGCATGGAAGCGTTGGTCCCGGCTTGCAATTGACGATAAACTTTATTTTTAGAACCTTGCACTTTTGTTGAATTTCCCTGATAAAAAAATTTAAAACAATCTTGCTTTCTCTTTCATCAGCTTCAATAAAATTTTGAATTTGAAAACCTTCTTCATGATGTGTATATAAAAATAGAATACTGTTCAAAGAACGTCAAAAAGAAAATGATAGCCTTCCTCAATTAAGTCTAGTAAAAATTTTAGGATCTTTAACGTATTCATCTTGAATTTCATTCACTTCACAAATTAATAGTTGTTTTAAAAACCATCTTGATATGAGACTTCATCTCGAAGAATCATAAACACAAAGGTAATGATACAAATCAATGTGATGTTTCTGGATATAAGATAGATAATGATTTAAAAAAACAATCAAACGCTTCCGTTTCCACTACCTCATGTTTATTTGTAATGTATTTTTAGAATAATTAAGAATAACCATATCTCCATGATAATAATAAGATTCTTTCACATATACCTCCTATCGTAAAAAGACTAGAACTCTAGTCTTGGATGTTCATTTCAGAATGTTCCTTATCCAAAATGGCTTTATACATCGTTTCTGCATCAACATAACGTCTCAGAAGATCTTCCAATTCATCTATCGCTTCTTCTAATTGAGAATATCGTTTCTGGTTCAATACATTTCATAGCCATAAATTCAGTAGTTGTTTCATCTGTCACTTCTGTTCTTTTCCCATCACGCCAATTCCAGCATCGACAAATAACACCCGCTTCATCATAATAAGCAATTTCACCAGCTAAAGGAGGTTCAGGCTTATCCGAACCAATTGGCCAGAAATCTTCTCCCCTTTCATAATGCCCACATGAATATCTCCTACAAAAAGCATCCATATTTTTCAGCTCCGATAGAAAAAGCATATTTTTAAGGAAAATCGCATTTGTGATATCTACCGTAGGGGCAATCGTTTTTACCGGGTGATCATGCAAAACTCGTTTCAATAAAGACTCTATCGAACAACGAGCTCCCTTTTTAGTAGGAAATTTTTGCATAAGCTTACGCCATACACGAATCACCGGATTTTCTGAAATCACATCACTTGGTAAATATTTCTTCGCTTTCTTATTGGCATCATCTAATAATTGTTTTGATTTCAGTAGCACTTTTTCATCCAATTGAACAAATTCTTTTCACATTCTTAACCGTCAATACGGCTATTTTAGCAGTTGGAAAAAATTTTCCAAAAATTTTCATCCACAATAAATTTTTCTCATGATATTTCTTTTCCCTTTATCTTATTTTTGGTGAATTATTTAATTTTTATCTTCATAACCAACCATCAGTCCTTGATCGGAAATATAATATGAACAAAGTATACTAGTTGGATGAATCACAACTTCTGCTTTATCACTAACTTTTTCAATCAATTCTTTCAATTCCAAAGCCGCTTCTTCATGATTGGCATGAGCGATATACACTTTTCCCCTGCAAAAGCCGCTATTAACCATTTCCTCAACAATTTTAAGGACAGATCGCTTGACACCTCTTAGTTTATACAATAATTCCAAGGTTCCTTCATTAGAGGCTCTTCCTACAATGCGAACACCTAATAAACCAGCCAATTTAGCAATCGTTGAAGAGACACGACCATTTCTTGCTAGGTTGTTTAGATCTTGGATATAAAACAATAAATGAGTGTGTTTCATATAGTTATTAATTTCTGTACAAATTTCGGCAAAAGATAATTTTTCAAAATAAGTCTCTTAATTTTTCAGCAATTAAGGGTAACTCAGGTCCTGCCGATAGGAATCAATAACTAAAATATTCGCTTCCGGATGTTCCTCTAAATACATTTCTTTAGCTTGTACACAAGCGTTATAACTACCTGATAAAGCACTTGTTAAAGTAATCGCAAAAATACAATCTGCACCATCAAAACAGAAATCCATTCAAAGTGTATTGGGACAAAAGTACTCATTTTTCCTTTTTGTATTTTTGAGGACTTCACGAAAACAGCTTAAATTCGTTTTTCAGTATCATAAAATTCCCCTTCTGTTGTAATCACTTTCAAAGGAACACTCTGATAGTCCACTCCTCTAAATGAAATAAATTCGAAGATGAATCCGAAACAATCCTATAATTCATGATGACTTCCTCCAATGTATGACAATTATACTCATATTTTATTTATTTTTCAAAAAGCTTAGTTCGCTTCAATCACTTCAATTGAAAAATTCCAAATTCGGCATGCAAGAACGAAGATCTTCTTCTAGGTTCTTCAAAGCTTGAATCCTGGAACGGACATCTAAAAAACACCATTTCCTTGAACAATAAAAAAATCGCATTTTTAGTATGATCATCAAATTTATAATTTTCTCCATCACGAACACCCATCCAGCTAAAATTCCTTTGGCATCTTTATACACATAATCTGTCTTAGCGACATGCTTAGGAGTTGATAAGATGAGGATAGAACTCATCTTCTTTTTGACTGACTGTAAAGATGAGTGGTTCTTGAATTTTGTCAAAATCATGACCACCAATGGCAATTAAAGAGCGTAGACTTTCTACATTATAAATATCCACAATCGTATTAATATGAGGCATCCCGCCACGATGTTGAATATTGCGCACAAAACTGGGAATAGTAGGCGGATTCTTTTTGATACTACGCCCTACTTTTTGCATGAGAGAAATATAACCTTGTACATTTGGATGCTGAATACCTCATTTATATCTACTTCTAAAGCCCATTTTTCAATTTCCGGCTTGTTTCTGAAGAAAAAGAGTCAGAAAATTGAGCTTTCGGATCCACATTTTTGGCATACGCTACCACCACAGAGGAAACTCCTAATTCTTTCATACTTTGATCCACAATAATATTCATCTTTTTACCTGAAATCCTTTCAATTTCAATCATCTAAATCTATGTTGCATTTTCAATCCAATTCACTAAGATTTTTAAACAATCATTCCTCTTCTCTCGACCCTAAAATCAACTCATATCCATTTTACCGTCTGGAGCAAAATGGTATAGCTTACCGCCAATACGTGCCCATCCGGTTTCCATATGACCATCCTGATTGAAGTAGTATCTCTTATTGGATAACATTTGCCAATACGTTAACATCACTCCATCACGACCAAAGTTATACACTTTACCGGCTATTTTTCTAAATCCTGTTTCCATACGACCATCTGAATTAAACCAATACATCTTTCCATCAATCCGATCCCAGCCGGTTTCTGCATGACCATCAGTATTCAAGTAATACTTACTACCTTTATACTCAAACCACTTGGTGTCCATTTTACCATCTGGAGCAAAATGATACTTCTTCCCTTTTATCATTGCCCATCCGGTTTCCATACGGCCATCACTAAAAAACCAATATTTATGACCGTCTATCATCTTCCAACCGGTTTCGGCATAGCCTTCTACAGTAAACCAATACCGATGACCGTTTATAGTATGCCAACCGTCGTTTTTCATCCATCCTTTTTCATCGAAATAATATGTTTTTGGTTAATTTGAAACAATCCTTTTTACCATACGGCCTTTAGATTTGGGATCTAAATAATACCGATTTCCTTTATATTCAAACCAGCCGGTATCTAATCGACCATCCGGTTTAAAAGTGATATTGTTCTCCTGCAATAGAACTCCATCCTGTCTCCATTTTTCCATCTGGATAAAAACCAATATAGTTCACTCTCAATTTCCTTCCAACCAGTTTGAGTAGCGCCGTTTAATTCAGGATTTAGATAATACTGATTTCCTTGATAAAGTAAACCAACCATAGTCCAATTCTCCGGCATCATTGAAATGGTATTTTTTACCCTCAATCGTTCGCCACCCCGTTTCTACTTGACCGTCTGGATGAAACCAATACCGTTTTCCATCTATATCTTTCCAACCAGGTTCAGGTTTCCCCTTTTCATTAAACCAATATTTCTTTTCCGTTGATTTGTTTCCAACCATTTTTGCACTAAAAACACCATCTTCGCCAAATACATAATCTTTACCATCAATAGTCACTTTACCGTCACCATTCGTCCATTAGATTTTGGATCTAGATAATAAGTATTTCCTCCATAATGAAACCATCCGGTGTCTAATTTACCATCGGATCCAAAGTGATATTTATACCCTGCTATGCAGGCCCAGCCGGTTTCCATATGGCCATCTTCTATGGTGTTTAAATAATACAGATGACCTTTGTATGAAAATCACCCACTGTCCATCTTCCCATCTGGACCAAAATGGTATATCTTGCCATCTATAGGAGACCATCCCGTTTCAGCTCGACCATCCAGATGGAACCAATAACGATTTCCTGAATCGTTTTTCCAACCAGGTTCAGGTTTCCCCTTTTCATTAAACCAATACTTTTTCCCATTCTTATCAACCCAACCGGTTTTATCAGAATCGGTGACTAACTGTAAATCACTCTTTTTAACATAACCAATCATTTGATTCCAATCATAAGCTCGATCACTATGATTATTTCTAGAAGTAATGACCTTGGAACCATCATGATAATCGGTGGATTGAATTTTATAGTAGTCTTTAAAAGTTGCCTAATACAGCCACCACATGATTGTTATAATAAGGACTGGCATTATCCATCCCATAACCAGCTTTATAGAGTACATTTGCTTTGTTGCTTGGTTGATTATACACATTCACATTCTTATCTTTTAACACTCCAAAATGAACAGATTGATGATCCACCAAACCGGCAAACTTATCGAAAGAATAGGCTACTGCCGCAACCGTTAAACCATAGGTCGTGCTGGAAGCGTACTTCATAGTAATACCAGATCCTTTATTCCCGAAATGTTCACCATAATACACCGGCTCATTTGTACTGACATAATCTCGTATATTATCGCGAAAGGCTTGATCAATACACTGTTTCACACTGGCATACCCGGTAGCCCCATTAGGATTAGAATCATATGCTTTCCAACCAAAGAGATTATTTCTATTGGTAGACTAAGTAGCTATTTCCATAAGCGGATTCTACACAAGCTTGTGAAAAGACCATTAAAAGCATTTAAGCCAAAAATGTTCTTGTGCCTTCACAAAAAGATCACCCGTATTCCATAACTTCGAAGAAGAATTTTTTCCCATCTTCTTTAAAAATTCATTATATTTTTGAAGCCGGAATTTTTGATTTGGTTCTGCAATGGTAAAAATTGATAGTAGTTATAGTAAGTACCGCTATATTTCGTTAATTGTGGATCTTCATAAAAATCTATATCATTGGAAGAATAATACCGTTTATTTTCTTTCATCCAAGAAGGCGATTCCAAACGCTGCATTAAAATAAAGTGTACCCACCTGATCTTTGGCGGTAAATAGGATTTCTTTTGCAGCCCTGACTTGTATAAAGCACTAAAAATATGGAACCTCTTTAGTGACTGATGCTCCATTCACATAAGAATAGGTACCGTTATTCATCCAAACCATCGGCACAAATTCCAAATTATGAATGTCAGTGGTTCCTTTAAATCCACTAAGAGTCAACCATACATCACCATGTCCGTTATCATAATGGAATGTGTCATGATAAAAAGCCATTCGATTGCTTCGGGCATAAGTAATATGACCGCTATGACCAACCATTTTTAAAAAGAGCCAAATGGCTAGAAGACACATCAGTATACACGACTCTGTATTCATAGCTATGATTTTATTGCTGAATCCATGCTGGAATGACGAACCACCGCTGCATGACCCTTTTCCTTCATAACAGATTTTGCTGCATCAAAAGACGCATAACAACCCACTTTTTCAAAATAGCCTGTTTCTTGGAATCCACTTTCGCTAAAGCCACTTCAAAAATTCGAGCAATTCATACGATAAGGATTTGCGGCTTTTACACTGGTAAAACGATTTGGCAATAAAATCAAAAGCACAAATAAAACTCAATGAAATACAAGCGATCTTTAAATTCACTAATCGGTTTCCTTTCTTTTTAAAATTCCACATCTAATGTTACAACTTCCTGATTGCTTAAGGTAAAGGTCATAGTTCCTTTCCCTTTTTAACGTATGCCCTGGATCTAATGCAATAAAAATAATATTCCTTGAGAAAAGTTGTTTAAATCTTGTCCTACAATATTCATCATTGTTTTTGTAGAAATAGAAGTCCCTTCCGCCTGATAGACTGTATGATCCGTCGCTGTTAGAGTAGCTTTTACAATCTTTAAATTCATGGTTTTTATTTCTTTAGCTTTTACTGCCACTACAAAAACCCTGGCTGTTGAAGGTAGATTTGCGTCTTTTTCATTGGCTAAAAGCTTCGCCTTATCAATTTCTTTTTAAGCCGTAGACTTGAAACCTATTTTTCTTCTTTATCCTGAACAACTTGAACAATATCTTTTTCTTCTTGAATTTTCGAAGAATGATCCTCTTTCTTTTTAAGCGATTCTTGTTTCTGAACTTCGAAAGATGATGAATTCTTAACCCCAGAGTTCGAGACTGTTTTTAAGTAGAAAAATGCCATCCAACAAGCGATAACAATCACCACTATCACAATAGAAATATGGATTTTCTTCATGAATAAAATCCTCCTATTTTTATTCATTATAGCTCAGTATGAATAAAACACCTAATAGTTCTCTACTTCACCCTTGATACAAAATCCGGTTTATAGCTTCCTTTCCAACAGCTCTTGTAATCGATTATTCGCCAACTCAATTCGATTTTCCAATTCTCTAGCCGAAACACGTTTCGACTCCATTCATAAAAACCGCATTTTGAATTAAAGCATCAGAAGAAGCCACTTCAAAATCAAATTCATGATGATGCTCATAGACGTATTTTCAATATACGCATCCGCCGTTTGTGATTCTGCTGTATAAATAATGGTCATATTCTCTTTTTGGTATCGATTGCCTTGGCTCTCTTTGACTCGATAACCATCAAATACTAACAAAATCGGTTCTTTTATATACGCTTGGTAGTTAAAAAGAACCTCCACCAGTCTTCTCTTTTTACCATTAAACTACCGTCCATCTGGAACCTTTGCCAAGAAAAATCATATTGTAACCATCCACAATTAAGACCTTAGGAAGATGAGAAATCACCCTTGCCTTTTTCTTTCTTGTATTTTTCGTCATGATTTTATGTTGATTTCGATTATTTGAATTTGCCCGTTCAAAGATTCGTTTTAATTCTTCTTCCTCAATTTTAATAGATGGATGATGAAAAGAGATAGAAGCATTTCCTTTTTCCAAGTGAAGATTCATCTTCTCCTCTACCCTGATCCCATTTCACTGTATAGCTTGTTTTGTGAGTACAAAATATAGAAGAACTTGGGTTTTTGGATATCTAACTCAGGATCATAATCGTGAATAACTTCTTGTGCATGATGACAAAACATCATATCAATCAGTTCAAATTCATAACGTCCTAATCCTTTTTGTGTTGGATAACATAACTATCTGATAATCCATCATTGTAGAAACTGGGGCTTTTCCTTGAATTCGTATCCATTCGTTATACATGTTTTTCTACTTCCACCTAGTACAAAACGATTTTCTAAATCAAATAAAACTTTGGATAAAAATGCTTGTGGTATCCGAATTTCAAATTGAAGATACGGTTCTAATAACAGATTCTCCGCTTTCATCAAAAGCTTGCTGAATAGTCCCTTCTCACCGCTTGGCGAAAAATCACCACTTGTTGTCAGTTTCAATGATCCTTTAGCGGCTATTAACGAAATTTTTAAGTCAGTTAAACAAGCATTGGTTAGCACCATAAAAATTCTTTTCTTCTAAAAATAGATACTATGTCTTTCAGAAATGGCTTAGGCAAAGCATCCATTGAAATTTGATTTTCAATTTGAATCCCCATACCCCTTTTCAAAGGGCTTAATTTCAAATGAACTTCAGCATAATGATGTGGCGGTTCAAAATGACCAACTCCATTTACCGTGTCTTTAATTGTTTCTAAATAAGCAATGTGCCCTGTATCGAAGGTTACCTCCACTTGACATAATTCATAAATTCGTTTAGCCAATATTTCTTTTTGGAGTTGACCCATCAAATGGATTTGGATATCTTGATGTTCTTCTATCACCACTTTTAAACTTGGATCTTCTAAAGACAAACGATTTAACGAAGTTTTTAAAGCTAATAAATTCGCATTTTTAGGATATAACAATCGATAAATCATACAAGCTTGAATACTGGGCGAACTCTGATTCATTTCATATCCTAAGCCGATACCTACTTTTATCTTATCTAATCCTTTTAAAGTCACGATCATCCCGGCTTTCGCTTCTTCTATGACTTCATAAGAAGAACCTTGATAAAGACGAATTTGATCAATTTTACCATAAGGTTCTATCCTTTCTTTTACCCGAAGAGATCCACCTGTCAGCTTCACATGTGTTAATAGGCTACCATTCATGTCACTGGTAACTTTGTATACGATACCACCGAATGTTTCAGGATACTGTTTATTCTGAGTCAAATCATTGAGTAATTCCAATAATTTGACCACTCCATTTCCTTTTAAAGCCGATCCAAATAAAACAGGAAAAAAAGAACGATTTTGAAATCCTTTTTGAATACTTTCCTCATCTAAAGATCCTCTTTTTCATAAACCCTCTAACAGAAAATCACTGGAAAGGATCAGTTCTTCTCTCTCGTTGATCACCATCCCAATCCAAGCAGGAAATCGTTAAATTTTTGATGGATAGACTGAAGAAGTTCCTCTTTTTGAAAGTGAGAAATATCCATTTTATTCACAAAAGAATAGTGGGAATATGATGCTTTTCAACCATTTTCCAAATAGTTCTGGTATGGGATTGAACGCCACCTTGACCATTAATTAAGATGATGGCTATATCCAAAAACAGATAACGTTCTTTCCATTTCACTAACAAAAATCCGTATGTCCTGGTGTATCTAATAAATATAATTCACTATTTTGATAGGAGAAAAAAAGTTTCTTTACTATAAATCGTAATGCTCTTGTTCTTTCTTGTTGATCATCATCTAAAAAAGAATCTTGATGATCTACTCTTCCTAATTTTTTAGTGACCTTTTGTTTGAAAAAGAATATTCTCCAACCAATGTAGTTTTACCGGCATCGACATGCGCCAATATTCCCAAAACCATCCTTTTTAACATGCTTTTTATTATAACGATAAAAAGTAAGCTTTACTTTTCTTTTTGTTTACTCTTTGGTGAGATTCCTTTTGGGGAATGAGTCCTTCATGAAAACTCTTCTTCTTGGATCTTTTTCTGATTAGAAAATCGTTCTTTTTCCTAGTGGTTTTTATGAATACTTGATTTCCTTTTTCTTTCTTTCTAATGGTAAAGAATACAAATTTTGTTGCAGAGGTATCTGGAATTGAATATAGCTCGATATTCGCTAATAAATTCAATTCTTCTTTTGCAAACTAAAGAAATAGATACTCCTTCTTGTTTAGCCCTTCCTGTTCTACCAATACGATGGACATAGTTTTTCTATATCTTCCGGTAAGTCAAAATTAATGACATGAGAAATATCTTTAATATCAATTCCCCTTGCCGCTACATCCGTTGCAATTAAAGTACAGAATTTTGATTGGTTCGAAAACGTTGTAACGCATTTAAACGTTGCCCTTTGTGTTTTATCACCATGAATGACCAAACAAAGCTATTTTCTTTCTCTTTTTAAGTATTTCTCCAATCGATCCGCCCCTATTTTTGTTCGGGTAAAAACAATCGTTTTTAATGGGTTCCGTGTTTAATAAGTTCACTAAAACTTTTTCTTACTGGATTTCTCTGTATAAATCAAATATTGATCAATGGTCGAAGCTATAAATTTTTCTGCTTCAATTCGAACTTCCTTCGGTTTTTAAAAATATCCTTAGTCAACTCTTGAATTTCTTTAGGGCATAGTGGCTGAAAATAATGCGAGTTTATTCGATCAATTGGAATTTGCTGAACAATTTTAGAACATCTGCAATAAATCCCATATCCAACATCCGATCAGCTTCATCTAACACCAAAAACTCAATATGCCGCAAAGAAATTTTTCCATGAGCAAGATAATCTAGCAAGCGACCAGGAGTGGCGATTAAAAATATCACAACCACTTCGAATGGCTTTTTAATTGAGGAGCTGCTGGAGATCCTCCATAAACACAACAAGCTCTTAAATGCATATAGCGACCAAACATCTTAATATTCTCAAAAATTTGTGTCGCTAATTCCTCGTTGGTGTTAAAATCAATGCTCGGATAGAATGATTCTTTTCTTTTGATAAGGAATTTAAAATCGGCAATGCAAAAGTCGTCGTTTTTCCTGTCCCCGTTTGGGCACATGCAATCAGATCACTTCCTTCTAATAAAATTGGAATCCCTCTTGAATAGGACTTGGTTTTTATAGCTTGCCTTTGCCAAAGAATCTAGTAAAGACTTTTTCAAATTTAATTCATTAAATGTCATTGATTACCTCAGTTTCTTAACTTGTTAAGCATACTCCATTTAGGACAAAATAAAAAGCATTCACTCTGGAATGCTCTTTATTAATTGCTTTAAATCTTGTAATAAAGACTCAATATCCTTTTTTGAAAGGTTCTTCACCCCACAAGCATTCTTGTGACCACCACCATGATAAGCATTCGCCACCTCATGAATAGATATTTGTTTTGAACGCAAGGAAGCCGCATAATATCCTGTTTCTTGATCATACGTAAATAGGCCCCATATCCAAAATTCCTTAATACCGGCTAACGTATTCACTTTAGATCGGGCTTCTGAAGCAGAAATATGCCATTGATCTAAATCTTGCTGTTCCAAAATAACATACGCAATATGATCTTGATAAAAGCTTAATATTAGAGAATAAAAATGATTTAAACTTCAAAGACGCAAAGTTTTGATCAAACAAACGCTGACTAAGTTTAGATGGATCTAAACCAAGTTCCAATAAATAGCTGGCTGCTAATAAAGTATCAGAATCCGTATAATTCACGTAAAATTTAAACTATCACTACTATTCCTGTATAAAGATAAGTAGCAATTTCTTTTGGTTAATGGATACTCTTTTAAACCATATATTAATAACGTCAGAATTTGGCAAGTCGCTGCACAACCTTCCAAAACAATTTGAGTATTTCCAAAATCATCCACCTTTTAAATGATGATCGATTTTTAGAATTTCTTTTTGCTTTTCGAAATCGTTGGTCATCGACCCTTTCTCGATTCGCTGTATCGACCACAATCGCTAGAGATTTTTCAATAATGGAATCTGAACAACATCCAGTTTAGGAAAGTCAAATTGATCACTGGTTTTCCGATCCTAATGCATAAACCTTCTTAGAAGGAAAATAGGTTTTTAACCAAGTGCATAAACCGAACTGTGCTCCCAAAAGCATCACAATCAGGATGTTCATGCCGAAAGACACAAATAGAAGAAAAAGATTCTATTTTTTTCCAGAAATTCTCTTGCTTTTTCAAGATAAAACTTTTTCATATCTTACAAGCCTAACAAACGAACCGTATCCTTTGCAATCACCAATTCTTCATTAGTAGGTACCACATAAACCTTAACTTTGGAATCCGTAGAAAATCAACCATTCTTTACCTCGAATTTGACGATTCAATTCATAATCAATGGATAAGCCCATTCCTTCTTCAAGACCTTTTTAAAATTCTTTCCCGAGTTTGGGTATCGTTTTCACCCAGACCTGCGGTAAAAGCGATCGCATCTACATGTCCTAATTGCATATAATAGCCACCAATCACATTGATTGCCCGATTGGTATAAATATCTACTGTCAATTGAGCGCGAGGATTTCCTTGTTCCAATGCTGCTTGAATATCGCGAGCATCTGAACTGATACCGGACACACCTAACATGCCTGATTTTTTATTCAAATACACATCCATTTCTTCTGGTGTACAGTTTAACTTCTTGGCCATATAGAAAACCACAGAAGGATCCAGATCCCTGAACGAGTCCCCATCATAATCCCCCTAAAGGAGTTAATCCCATTGAAGTATTGACACATTTACCATTCTTAATGGCCGTAATAGAAGCCCCGTTTCCTAAATGACAAGTAATCATATTCAATTGGTGCACATCTTCTTTCATTAATTCGGCGGTTCTGCAATTCACATACTGATGAGAAGTGCCATGAGCCCCATAGCGACGAATCGCATACTTTTCATACCATTCATAAGGAGTCGCAAACAAATAGGATTCGGGTGTCATGGTTTGATGAAAAGCCGTATCAAAGACAAATACATGACCAATCTTAGGTAAAGCTTCTTTAAAGGCTTGATAACAAACTAAATGTGCCGGATTATGCAAAGGAGCTAAAACCCTAACTCATCTACTTTTCGAACAACTTCTTCATCCACCACAACCGATTGATCAAAATAAGCACCACCTTGGACAATACGATGGCCAGCCCCCTTGATCTCATCTAAATTTTCAACAATTTTCTTATCCACCAAAGCCTTTAATAAAATATCCACCGCTATCTTATGATTTGGCAAAGCCACTTTTAAACTGTCTTTTTGATCCGCGAATTTAATGGTGAAAATCCCCATTTCCTGACCGATTCTTTCTGCTTGTCCAGAAGCCAAGACAACATGACTAGGCATGTCAAATAATTGAAACTTTAATGATGATGAACCTGAATTTACTGAAATTACTTTTGTCATATACCCTCCTACTTCAGTCTTCTAATTGAGTTAATTTTTCCCCAAACTTCGAAATCTACTCGTCCTTGATTTGTGTCAATATTTGATTCCTTTTTCTTTCGATATAACCCCAACACTTTTTCTAAATGATCCAATTCTAAGCGTATTCGTTTCAAACGATCATAAATAGCCGATCTAGACACACCTTCTAGCTCACTGATTTCTTGTAAAGATAAATCTTGGCGATAGTAATATTTCACCATCTCTTGTTGGCTTTGACTTAATAGTTCTTCGTAAAAATCTAATAATTGATCATAGTATAGTTTATCGGACATCTTCCAATCCTTTCTAGAAATACTATATAAATACGATTATAAATCAAATGGTCGCAAAATCTTCTGTTTTCACCTAAACCCAAGTATAGAACAGGAATATGCAATTGGTGTTTAATCACTAATACGATTCCTCCCTTTGGCTGTTCCATCCATTTTTGTTAAGATAATTCCGCTTAATTGTGTACTTTCAGCAAAAATCTTAGCTTGAGATAAACCGTTTTTGTCCGGTGGTCGCATCTAAAAACCAACCAAGTATTATGAGGGGCTCCTGAAATTTCTCGTCCGGCTACTTTATTCATTTTACTAAGTTCAGCCATTAGATTCACTTTATTTTGAAGCCGACCGGCTGTATCACATAAAAGAATATCCACTTGATTTTCCTTAGCATACCGACAACCATCCACATAGCAGCACTTGGGTCACCATTTTTCTTTACTGATGATTACCGGAATCCTAATCGATTTCCCCATTCTTTTAATTGTTCAATGGCCCCAGCTCGAAAGGTATCAGCAGCTGTAAAAGCCACTTTTTTACCTTGCTTTAGAAAAGAATATCCAAGTTTCGCTGTTGTTGTTGTTTTGCCGGATCCATTCACACCTTCTAACAAAAGACCGTCGGTCCCATTCGAATTGAATTGAATCGGTGTATCCGCCACCTTTTCATACACTTCCTGCATCGTTTCTATCAAAAATTCATAGCCCATTGAAATGTAATGGACGGATATTCTTTACATTTCATTTTCAACTGTTCACAAATGTAATCCGCTGTATGAATCCCTACATCAGCTTCTAATAAAATAATCGTCAGTTGTTCTAAAAAAGCATCATCCACTCCTTTTAAAACGATATTTCATCTGGCCCAATTTATCACCAAAGCTCTGGGTTGGATTTCTTAAAGCCCGATAGGTATGTCGCCTGGTCCTCTTTTATGAAAAGCCGCTTTTAAACTATCTAAAAACTCATTCTCCATCCCCTTTCTTATCATCCGCTCCATAATGAATCGCTTCTACCAAGTTGACTTTCAATAAAGAAGAAACCCCTTGTTGTTGCATTGTGACGCCATATAAAACATCTGCTTTTCCATGGTTCCCGGACGATGAGTTACCACCAAAAATTGACTTTTTCCACATAGCGTCAAATATTGTGCAAAACGAGAAACATTGGCCGGATCTAAAGCCGCTTCAACTTCATCTAAAATAACTAGTGGAATTGGTTTTTACTTTTAAGATCGTAAATAAAACCGATAAAAGCTATCAGTCTTTTTCTCCTCCTGAAAACAATAGATTGTTATGGACGGTTTTTTCCAGAGCGGTTGAGCAAAATTTCAATTCCCTGTTCCCAATAAATCATCCGGATCTTGTAAGCGTAAAAAGGCTTTACCACCGCCATAAATCGCACTAAAAGTTTTCTCCAAAAAGCTTCATTGACTTGAATAAAGGTTTCTTCAAATTGTTTTTCATCACCTCATCCATTTCATCCACAGCCTTCAATAATTGTTCAATAGATGTTTCAATTTCTTGAATGTGTTTTTCAACAGTTCATAACGTTCATTCACTTCCGCATATTGTTCTGGAGCTTCCATATTGATATTTCCCAAAGCTTCAATATCTTGTCGAAGCTGTTGTACTTCCATTTCTTCTTGCTTAAAATCGTGAACATCTACCTTCTTTTTGCAAATTGATACGTCATTTGATATTCGGAAGATAGGCGTTGTAAATTGGTTTCCAACTTTGTTTCTTGTTTTGATTTTCAATTTCCAAACGATGACTATCTTGTTGAACATCATTTAATTCTGAACGTTTTTGACGAAGTTGGGCTTTTCTTTCTAATTGATTTCCCAGCTGATAACGTTCTTGACGAAGGGATTGAATCTTTTTGGTTACCTCATCTCGCATTTGATAAGCTTCATTCAAATCAAAGATAAAAAGAAGGACCCTCTTCTTTTTCTGATCATGTTGACCTAAAAGTTCTAAATCCGCACGATATTTATCCATTCTTGCCTTTTTAGCTTCTACGACTGGCAATAATGAGGCAAGGGATAACCGATTTTCTTCTAAGATAGACGCGACTTTTTTCCGATCGGCCTCACCTTTTTCATAGTTCTTTTGTGCCAATTCTCGTTTTAGCCAATAAAGCTTCTAAATTAGCTCTAACAGCATGAAATTCTTTCTTGATGGTCATCAAATTTGTTTCTTGTTTAAACCGACCACCCGTCATAGAACCGCCACGATGAATCACTTCACCATCCAAAGTCACAATCTTATATTGACGATGTATCAAAGATGAAAGGATATTCCTTTTTCCTAAATTTTCAACCACCAAGACATTTTGCGTAACGCTGCCACCACAGCCTGATATTTTTCATCAATATGAACGTAATCACTAGCTAAGCCCAAATAGCTGTCTTGATTTTGTGCAATCGTTAACACTTCTTTTTGAAATATAGTGAGCTTGACAAACCGTCAACGGTAAAAAGTACAACGCCCCTGCTTGGTTTACGTTTTAAAAATCAATCGCATGACGAGCCGCTACTTCATTTTCCGTTAAGACCTGGTGAATCGCTCCTCCTAAAGCCGTAGAAATCGCTTCTTCATAGTTAGGCTGCACTTGTATCAATTGACCAACGACCCCTGATGATGCCATCCAAAGAACTTTGATGTTCCACAATTGCCTTTCAACCCCTGCATGATGATTAAACGGATTTTTCTGAAGTTGTTCCAAGACTTGAAGTTGATTTTCCATTTTTGATAACGAAAAGAGGAAATATCCAGTTCATTTTTATAATCTAATAATTCCGTTGAAATAGAAGCTAATTGATTTTTGACTCAACTGAATGGCTTTGTTCATAGCTATTTTGACGAGCTAAGCGATCTTCATACTCTAATTTAGCATTTTGATAAAGATGTTGTAATTCCTGCTGACGTTGCTTCGCATCCCCTACTTCCAGGATGTATTTACTCTTCTCTTCCCATTCGCTCTTTCTCGCTTCTAAAGCCACGATGGAATTATTGGCATTCATCAATTCATCCTGCAATTTTTGAACCTGATGATCCATTTCATGGATTTCTTTACGCCAAACTTGAATTTGACTTTTCCCCAACTTCAATATCCGTTTGACAAACCGTTTTTTTAGTATTGATTTCAAAAAGTTGCTGATCTAAAGCCTCTAAGTCTTCGTAAAGAGATTGAATCGAATTGACTAAAACAGAAATTTCAATTTTTTGAAGACGTTGTTTTTTTTCGCGATAAAGTTCTGCTTTTTAGCTTGACGCTTTAATGGAGAAACTTGTTTCTCCAATTCGGATAAAACAAGTCGATTTTGTTCTAAATTTTGCTCACTACGTTCTAAACGAGATAATGTTTCCAGTTTTCGTTTTTTATACTTAGCAACACCAGCCGCTTCTTCAAAAATACTTCTTCTCTCAATGGGTTTGCTTTCGCAAACGATAAGACATTTCCTTGCGAAATAATGGATAACGAATCTTTCTAAGCCTGTATCTAAAAATAAATCAACGATATCTTTCAACCGAAACGGACGATGATTGATTAAATAATTTCGCTTCACCGCTTTCACGTATAAACGACGGGTGACTTCAACTTCTCCTTCCTGTTGATTTAAAATATGATCACTATTATCAAAAACCAATGTAACTTCAGCAAGATTTACTTTCCGACGATTTGCCGAACCCGCAAAAATAACATCATTCATCTTATCACCACGCATACTTTTTCGCGCTTTGCTCACCTAAAACCCAACGAATCGCATCGGTGATATTCGATTTTTCCACAGCCATTAGGGTCCTACAATACCGGTAATCGGATGGTTGAACTCAATCACTGTCTTATCCGCAAAAGATTTAAAACCCTGCATTTCTACTCTTTTTAAGAACATGTTATTCTCCTACAATCTAGACTATTATACCAAAATTCCCATGTCTATGGTTAGACTTCAGAAATCTCCTACCTTCTTTCCTTTGCCTGAACAATAGATATAAAAACTTCAAAGTATAGAAAAAGCGATTGAATCCTCTAGAATGTTTTCAGAACAAAAACGCCATACCAAAAAGAATCTTCTTCAATCACCATAAGCAGCCTCAAACACTAGAGAGCTTAGGAATTAAAAAGGAGTTTATTATGAAAGAATACATCAAGTTATACCAAAAAGATGAGAGAGGATTATTATCAAAAATGGGGAAACTATTCCCATCCGAGAATCTGACAGACTTCGAAAAATTAAATCAACAAATTTTGAAGAGCATTTAAAAATATAATAATTCTTCTAATGAAATATTAAAAACAAAATTATATATCGATTTAGTTCTTAATAGAATCCAATATTTTAGTTATTACTCCGCTTTCTGCGAAGGTGATTTTAAAAATTAAATAACGACTGTGGCAAAACGGTAGAATGATCTACTCAGGGGAGGAATGACACCTAGTGGAACCTCTTATACAGGAAACATCATCAAAGGAATTTTTACTTGTTTTGCCTGCAATGATTTTGAAGTGATTCAATCTGTTATTCCACATACATTACCATTACTCAAAGGAACTTATTATACTGAAAATGTCATCAACCTACTCCATTCAATCTATTATAAAGAGGATGAAAGATTGAAAGCAGTGATGGGAAAAGCCGAATCTTTTTTTAACTAAGAAAAATGACTGGACTAGCAGAATACTATGTTCGATTTTTATTTTTCTGGCTAAAAAGAGGTGGATGGAATTAGCGAGTGCTTGCAAAAAACTGTGTGAATCCCACCAAAAACAAGGCTATCCTATTCAAAAATTGACAAATGTTTTTATTCCGGAGATACATGGTTTATATCACTTGAGTGAGATTTCTAGACAAAAATCTATTTGAGCAAATTAAATACCATCTCATAAATGTTTTTCTGAAAGAATTGGAAGAATGGCAACAGAAAAATAATTTTCCAAAAGGAGCACCATTTTATCAATATCCCGAACCATTATCTGACGCAAATCGGATTTTACAAAGTCCCTTGCCTTTGATTCATCTAATCCATGTGGATGGAAAATTGGTAATAGATGTAGAGAGAATTTGTAGAAGAGTTAAAGCCGAACAAAGATGGAATCATAAAGAAATGAATCATCATGGATTATGACTTAAACTCTTCATATATAAAAAAGTGAGTTATTCAGCACTTAAAAACCTATGTACTCTTATGATGACATAGGTTTAATTCGTATTTTAATTTTTTTCTTCAACTGTTCTAAAATCTTTTCTAACAATTGAGCTTCTTCAGATTTTTCAGGAGTATCTCTTCTTCCTGATTTAGCTTCTTTTAATTGATTGATCGCTTTTCACCATCAAGAATAATACAAAAAGCCAATAACACAAAAATTAATAATCGTCGAAACAAAAGCTCCAACCCCCAAGTTGACAGAACCCATGCGAATCACCACTTGACTAAAATCAGCTTGGAATAAAAATACCGATGATTGGATTGATGATATTGTCAATCAACGATTTAATAATCGCTTGAAATGCACCACCAATAATGACACCAACAGCTAAATCCATCACATTTCCTTTTAAGGCAAATTCCTTAAATTCGTTCATAAAGTTCTTCATACGCATCCTCCAAAATTTTATTTACGTTATCCAGGCTTTCATTCACAATCAAATAACTTCCTTGGGCATATTGATTTTGGGCATGGAAATTCTTCGGTTCATGAACAATCACCTGTTCATTAGTATAGGATAAATCATATCTATTGTCCTGCAAATCGTTTAATTGTCGAATCTTTTTCATAAAAACCTTGTTTGATGATCATCAAATCTCTTTTTCCAAACACAAACTGATACGTAAAAGGCGTAAAACCATAGCGCCTTTCAAAATGCCGGATAGCCTCTCGAATTTGAATAGAACTTAATTCACTCGATAGAATAACAGCCTTTATACCTGTAAGAGATAAAAAATAGGCGATCGCATAACTATTGCTGATATTCAGTGGCATCCCCGCTATACAACATTTTCTTTTCTCCATACAGATCCCCCATTTCATTCAACACTTGATTTTTGATGAAAAACTGGGTCCTTCTAAGATTCATCTACAACAGCCGTATAATCATTATCTGTTAAATAACGACCCGGAATAGAGGCCATCGTTCCTTGAACCAATATTCTTTCTCCTTGGTATTTTTGGATCTTTTTAATTCAATATGATAGGCTTGCTTTCCTTTCTTTTTATGAAAAATCGAACGAACTTCATCTAATTTTTAGCATTGTTCGTCTTAATTGATGAATTTCTTTCATTGGTAAAAATAGACTCTAAGGTACACGAAAAAGCGATCTAAACGATAGGCCGAATCCGTTAATTGCAAAGAGCTTTTTTAATCTTTCTTCCCCTAAAGGTTGCTTCAAAAGCTCGTTGGCATCGTATGTCTGTTTCTAATTGAAATTCATGTTTTTCATCTTGAATCAATATCCGCAAAGGATGGCCAACCTTTCCTATCAAATGAATAGAAATAGGAATCCGACGTTGATGTTTTTTAATCATAGAAGATACTTTCTCCAACAAGCGAATGTCACTGGTCAAGCGTACTTCGTCTTTTACCTTAGGCCATCCTTCAGGACAATAAATTTGAACCACTTCTTTCTTTTTAGCTAAATTGATCAATAGGCTCTTTTATTTTTCCATTTTATTAACAATAAAAACCAATATCTTTTCGGTTGCGATAAAATTCGAATACCATCTCCCTGTTTTAGTTCTTCTTGTAAAGCAACTTCAATATAATGATCATGAACGGCTTTTTACCTTTCCTAAATGAATTCCTTGATGATTTGGTCGATCATGTGCCATTCTTTCCATAACAGAAGAGTGAGCCAAATGCCCTTAGAAAAACCGCGGTTAAATAATTTCAATAACTCCCGTTTCTCTTTCTTTAGATAAATGATACGATCGACCTTCATAATAAGCATCAATTGCTTCACGGAAAGCCTTCGTCACGGTATAAACATATGCCGGATTTTTCATTCTTCCTTCAATTTTAAACTGGCTACACCTGCTTCCACTAAATTCGGCACCAATTCTATAAAGCGTTCAAATCTTTAGGACTTAAAGTATAGAAACCATCTTTTGAACAAACACCATCCTTGTGATACTTCAGACGACAATTTTGCTCACAAGCTCCTCGATTTGCGGAACGATTTTTTAGGGAAGAAGACATTAAACATTGTCCACTATACGCAATGCAAACAGCCCCATACACAAAAGCTTCTATTTCAATACCTTCTTGGCACATTTTTGAATCGTCTCTAAAGAACTTTCCTGAGCCACTACAACTCGCTTAGCCCCTTGTGATTTCATAAAACGAACTCCAGCCAAGTTATGAATGTGCATTTGTGTTGAACAATGTAAATCTAAATCAGGATACACGGTTTGAACATAATGATATAAGCCCAAATCTTGAATTAATAGACCATCCACATCCGCCTGATATAAAATATCTACCGCTTTTTGAATCCCTTTAAACTCTGATTCATAAATCAAGGTATTCATCGTCACATAAACCCTGTACTTCTCGAATATGGCAATAGGCAATCACTTCAGCAATATGATCCAAAGAAAAATTTTCTGCAAAAAGCTCTTGCTGAATAAGAAGATAAAGCCTAAATAAACAGCATCACAACCACCTTCAATGGCTGCCATCAAACTATCCATACTTCCGGCAGGAGCTAATAACTCGACTTTTTTATCTAACATTCCGGCTCCTTATAAAATTTAGCTAAGCCACCTTCTGATGTTTCTCGTAACTGAACCGCCATCACACGACCTGTTTCATTCATGGTCTCCACAATCGTATCAAAATCAATACGACCTTTCTTGATTTTTCTTAAAGTAGTTGCTAAATGAACTGAATCAAATACTCTTACTATCCCTTTGGCTATTTCTTTTCAATACAAGGAATCATGACATAGCCCTGTACGGATCACAAGTCAACCCCAGATGATGTTCCATCCCAATTTCCGCTGCGGATTCAATAACTTCTAAATTTTCCTTGCGAATCCATGCCAACATAGCACAAGCCATGGATACAGCTGATCCCACTTCCGCTTGGCAACCTCCTACAGCTCCCGATATAGTCGCATTTTGTTTGATGACATTTCCAAAAACACCACCTATTGCCAACGCTTTCGCTACTGTTGAAACAGGATATCCCTGATCCACCACTAAATAATAAGATAACGCCGCTATAATGCCACAAGACCCTAAAGTCGGTGCGGTTACTACCGTTTTCATAGACGCATTTTCTTCATTAGCCGCATACGCATACGACATGATTTGGAGTCGTTCATCCCCCTTTGCCAGCTCAAACAAATCCTTAGCCGAACGAGCCAATTTCAAATTTCCGGGCAAAAGACCTTCACTACGCAAACCATTGGAAACACTATGCACTTCTGCTAAAATGACTTCCTTTAAATAACTCAGAAATATTCGGCTTTCATAAAATAAAACATAATCCAATAAATCCCACTGTTTCTTTTCTAAAACAGTCTTGATTTCATTAAAATTCTTTTCCGGATAAACTTCATCATTAAATCAAAAATGTTTCTCAAAAACCTGGATACTTCCTCCTCCCAAAAGAAAAACCGTCCAGACATGTTCCACTTTCTCATTCAATGCTTTTACATAAAAACCATTCGGAAACGATTCTTTCCATTCCAAATTCCACTTAAATTCCACTTCACCGGGCAACGTGTCTTGAATGATTAAATCGGTGTTATGTCCTTTTCCGGTCAAAGATAAAGAACCATATAGTTCCACCACATAATATGGATAATTTCCAAATTCTTGAACAAATAAGCGACACGCTCTTTCCGGAGCTAAGGTATGTGACGAACTGGGTCCTCGACCAATTTTATATAACTCTAATCGCCTGCATAAGTCCTTCCATTTCTAATCACGAAATATTCAAATCCCTGCTTCGGATCCCTTTTTACCCGTTTTGATTTCCTGATCTAAATCTCCTAATTCTTTAAGAATTTTAAGAAGAGATAAAGGAACAACAGGAACAGGATTCCAATCCTTTTTCGAATAGCATAAGGTTTCATCCTTAAAACGTATGGCTATGGTTTCTTCATCATAACCTAATTCAAACAATTCTTTTTATATCATATAAATTTCGAATGCGAAAAAGCCAATAAAAGCTCATTTGTGTTATGTATCCAAACCCGCTTGTTGAAACCGTCTTAAAATTTTCCAGGGTCTTTTTAAGTTTCCCTCTAAAAACACATTTCCCAAAGCAAAACATCCACCTCAACCGAATAACTGATCATCTCTTCAATCTCTTTTTACACCATATCGTTTTCTTTTGGCACTAATTGCAGTTTTTCGATGGCTTTTTCAGCAGAAAACGAGTCATGTTGAACTCGAAGCAAAAAGTTCCTCAAAAAGCCTCTTGATCCAAGAAAAATCCTTTCATTATGCAACTGTTCTTTAGCATAAGCTTTGAAATTCCCATGGTTTTAACGCCATGAATGTTTGTTGATCAATAGCTTCTTTTTAGAAATTTCACTAACTTTTTCTAGCATCTAACGTTTCTTCATCCATGTAAATGACCAAAACAATTTGGTCATTTGGATCTTTTAGATACAAACTCATTTCTCTTTGAAAATACTCCAGATCCCCATCATTCCTTTGGTACGACAAGTCGATAAAAATAAGCATCCTTTTAAAATAACCATCCGTTTTCCATTGACAAATAAACTTCGACTGGCTAAAGAACGGAAAAACAGAGGAAAAGAAAAATACTCACTTTTTGAAGCATCAAAAATTTCTACTCTGCCATCTGCAATTTCTTTTAGTTTGTTTTTAAAAGGAAAGATATTCTTCCTTTCGACAGCGATCATCTCCACTGATCAAAAACACGTGATTCATCAGCTTTCATTATAACAAAATTCCCTTTCCTGTTCGAATTTGTGTGCCAAATTTCCAAAAAGAAAACTGAAGGCCTTTCTCTTCTTCTAAACAAAAATACGCTTTATGATTTTTCTTTTAAAAATCTTTTTCTTGACTGATGGTTAAAGAACGTGGAAACAGAATCATTTTTAGCGCCACTTGATCCATCTTTTTAATCAAATCTTTCGTTTGACTTAAAAATCAAGTATCGACTTTGATAGCCCAGAAACATTCTCAGATAGATTCCATAAGAAAGTTTCTTTTGGCATCTTATTTCAAAAACTTTTCTTCCATCCACCAATACATAATCTTGAAAAGGAAACTTCTTTTGGTAATTTTTCTAAAAGAATCTAGCTGTTGACCAGCATGAATAACCCTTATTTTTCTACCTTCTTGTAACACCATTAATGGCAATCCTTGCAAGTTCAACACTAAAACTTGACGATAAAGATAAGTATTCATCATCATCAAAAGAGACATATTCTCAGATAAATTATTTTTCTTTTCATGGATAAAGCTAAAAATAAAAATCCACCATAACCAAGAAAAAGAATACCCAATCCGAAAACTTTCTAAAAAGCGATTGCTTGATGTATAGTTGAATCAGTCCCATAGGCAGTTTTGTCCATAAATAAAACAAACAACTCAAATACATAAAAGCTTGTACTTTACGAAAAAGAAAAACCGATGGATAATTCAATCTGAAAAGAACCAAAGACATACATAGACCATAAAAGCCGTAAACAAAATGCCTCCTTTTTCTTCAAACTCCAAAGAAATTCACTTTTGATAAAAATAAAGAAACTAAAATTCCCAGGATAATAATCTTGATGAAATAGTAATAAGCTACCATGCAGTAGTAAACCATATTGATCCGACCTTTCCCATTTTTAAAAAGAAATCAAATGGCAGATAGATATAAAACCAGTAAAGGGTGGTACGTTAAAAACCTAAAATCAAACTATATCAATCCCATTTCCATTCCTTTTCTTTGGATATTATCCAAACGATATCGATGAAGAAAGCAATTTAACAAAATCCAATCCAAGCAAAACCATGAAAAACAACCTTTTTGGTAATAACTCAATAAAAATTGATTGAAAGAATCTTTGATATGGTAATGGCACTCTTTTATTCTTTTTCAAAAATAAGCTAAAGTATCCCTGTCCTTTTTGAAGTCTCTCTATTACTTTTTGGTTTGAGGCTGGGTCTTTGAGTTTGAAAAAGGAAGTGAAAAAAATCTTTCCTATCTATTCTTTCTATCTTTCCTTTTTATGGAATAGCTACTTCCTACAGCGATCTTCACAGTTTTTCGAGACCAGGACAGTTTGACCAAAGGAATCTAACATAAGAGAAGAGTCTCTCTTTCTCTCAATCAAAGTCAAATGATTTAATTGAATAGGTATTTGAATAAGACAAGGGAATATCAACAAAAGGAAACACAAGCATATACATCATTTGATGATACTTCAGTAATAAAGACACGAGGCTAATACTGAAAAAGTCGATAAGGTGACATATAAATACAAATAGAAAATATCTATTTCTAAAGGATTCCTGAATAATTTTTATAAAGTAATCTGATCTTTGAGTTCTTCATATTTCTTGTCTCCGATTCTCTTTACCTTCTGCAAATCTTCTAATTTTTGAAAAAGAGACCTTTTTCTTTCCGATATTCTAAAATTCTTTGTGCCATCTTTTTACCAACACCTTTTTAGCTTCATTAATTCTTCTAAGTCGGCTTCCATTTAAAAGAAATCTTTGAAGGCACTTTTGAATTTAAAAACAAGACATCTCCGTCATGGAGAACTTGATTTTGGATTATATCTTCGTTTCTGAAAGTCAATCGAAATCATCTTGGCGATATCTTTGATGGTGACTATTCACTTTTACCATCATTTCCTTTTCTTTCCTGTTGTTCTGTAACAATCACAATATGAATTTTTGTCTTGATTGATCTCGCGAAAATCAATATATGATTGCGATTGTGCAAAAGAAAGAGATATAAAAACGATAAGTAACTGTTTCATTCGAAACACCCTCTTATCGTATTCCCTTCTAATTTTAAAACCCTTATTTAACCGAAAATAATAATCACTTGATATGGCTTTCCTACATGTTAACAAAAACGGTATCTCCCACTTTATGCTCTAAAATAGCTTGAGCCAAAGGCGTTTCGTTTGATAACTTACCATTTAAAGGATCAGCCTCCGTAGAGACCGACAATCATATATTCGTTCACTTCTTTGGTATCTAAAAATTCCAATTGAACGGTGGCACCAATGCGAACGGTAGTAGAATCTTTCGTCTTCGTTGTATCAATTAAAACGTAATTTTGAAGATTGATTTCTAACTCCGCAATCCGAGCTTCCACTGTGCATTTGCATTTCACGAGCAGCGTCATAATCTGCATTTTTCACTTCAGTCGCCTTGCGCACGAGCTTCTGCCAATTCCGTTTTCACTTGTTCACGAACAACATGAACAAGATGATCATATTCATCTTGTAATTTTTAAGGCCTTCTTGTAACGTAAATTTTATTTTTCCGACATAAAGCTTCTCTTAATCCGTTAAATTATACCATCATTATATTGAGGATACTATCAATTTTTGTCGTAATCAAATCAATAGCAACCGTATTACGACCCCTTCAGGAATGATGACATCCGTCATAACGTTTGCTTGGTTCTACAAATAAATTGTGCATGGAACGAACGGTGGTCATATATTGAGTGACAATGGAATCTAGAACGTCCTCTCTTTCACATCACGAACCAAGCGACGAATGAAAAGCGAACATCTGCATCGGTTTCAACAAATATCTTGATGTCACAAAGAGAACGAATCTCTTCCTCTTCTAACCCATATAAGCCCTCTAACACAATAACATCACAAGCTGGAACGACTTCTGTCATGGAGCTTCTTGTGATTCTACAAAAATCATACGTTGGTTTTTCGATCGATCGACGATTTAATAATTCCATTAATTGTTGAATCAACAATGCGTTATCAAACGCAAATGGATGATCATAATTGGTCTTAATCCTTTCTTCCATGGTTAAATGTGATTGATCTTTCATAATAATCATCTTGGCGAATCGTCACGACAGAAGTTCTTTCTTTTCAAAAACGTTCTTGAATCGTTCTCGATATGGTGGTTTTTCCTGAAGCACTGCCACCTGCAATACCAATAATAATGGAAACCTCATATCTAACTCCTTCACTTTATCAATGAACCTCGTTCATCATAGCTCATTTCATAATGAAAATAGGGACAATCCTCCATGAAAATCCTTGGTAGAAAATAGTGATCACCTGGCCAAAGATTTAATGAAGAAACTTTTTGAACGATCAAATCCAGTGCAATTCCTCTAAACATTCTCTTTTTCACCATCAAAAATTTTTACAAAAGAAACACTGAATTCTTTTCGGATTAAACTTTGGATATACAAAATCGATCATGCCCATTTTCTTTTGTATATCTAATGCACAATAACCTGTTTCTTCGTAAACTTCCGAATAGCACATGCTTCTATGGTTTTTCATTCCTCTCTTTTTGCCGCCACTCAATCATTTTCCCTGGTTAACATCTTTCTTCTTTTATTCCGTAACAACATCAAAACTGATCATCACGAAATAAATACACAACGCTGCTTTCATATTGTTCAAATCCGAAATGTTCTTTTAACATTCTTTTTGATGTCTCTTCAGGTAGCGTAATAAACCTTCCCTGTTTTTGACATCGTGCATAAAGTACAAATAATCCGTTTTCTCAGGATTCAATACCGCTTTCAAAAGCGATTTTCTCCAGGCTGATTGATTGGTCCGAGGTAATCCTATTTTTGATACGTATTATAAGGCGACTTCACCTTGGAATTCACTCACAAGCTTAATCCCCTTCGCTCTTTCCACATCCGTCGCATAACATCACTAGAAGAAGAACCCAGCGGCATATTCGCCTTCAACCGATTCATACCTGCAATCACTCTTTTCCTTCTTTTAAATCAGAACCAGATTCATATTGTACTATTGAAGCTAACGTATATACCTCTGCCAAAGATAATGAAGATTTCTTAAATTCATTTTTCATGCTCTCGATAAATTTTCAAACTACGATCCAGCATAACTTTGGTCACCCCTTCAGCACTCATTTTCGATCAAACGAATATGTCGCCGGTGCCAAATAACCTTCTAATGAATATCGGATAGAATCTTTAAAAATATCTTTTGTTAAAAAGGATACTTTTTGTTGAATAGATTTAATCCCAATTTTTATCTTTCCAAAGTCGCAATAATTCTTTCTCTTGCAGATCAGTTTTAGCCGCAATCGCCTTAGCGATATCCTTTGCCCAATATCCATCAATAATACTCACTTTATTTAAGCCGGATTGAGCTTTCTTCCAAATCAGATAAAGTCATAATTAAAGTTTTTAGATCCCAAGATCGATCCACTTCAAAAGTGTCCGGCTTTAAATTGACCTATTTTTATGGATTTAGCGTATAACTGAGCAAAATTCGCGTTGTAAATCAATCCTTGTTTCTCTAAATTTTTATAAATTGTTTTGGTGTTTCATTAGTCTCAATCACAAAAACTTGTTTATGAGAAAATAGAACTTACCGGTTGTTGAACCTTTACATAGCCATAACCACCATATAGAAAAAGCTCCTAACAATAAAAACAACGCCTAAAAAGACGAAAAACGGAGAAATTTCTTCATTCTTCTTCGTCCTCCTCACTAAAAAGCTCCGATCATTTCTTCACCATTTCCATATCTTCCATTGGAATAGCCGTTAATTGATGCTTCATCATAAAGATACGCATAGACAGTACCATCCTTGTTTTCAATATCTTCAAAAACAACGTAGTTTTTAAAATCCTTTTCAAAGGTGAATAGAATATGAACCTCTTTTTCACTTCCATCTTCCAGTTGTATCCACATACGATCTTCTGCATGATTACCTCTTTCCAATGCGGTCTAAATAATATTGGAGAATTTGTACCGCCGCCAATTGATCTATCTTTCTACGAGAAATATCTGCTTGTAATAAATTTCTTCCGCCTCTACCGTAGTAAACCGCTCATCCATTAAGTGTAAACGAGGTAACCCGCATTCTTCCTCCAAGACTTCCTTGAATTCCTCCGATAACTGAGCTCTAGGACCTACATCACCATTTAAAAGTAAGGGATAGCCTAACACAATTTCATCAGGCTTTTCCCTTTCAATGATGGCTAATACCTTATCCATAGCTTCATTGTAATCTTCATTTTTAAAGCGAATCGTTTCTACCGTATGGGCAATAAGACCCGTTTCTGAAGCACTAACGCCACACGTCACACTGCCTAGATCCAACCCCAGGTATTTACTCACTTATTTTGTCCCTCTAAGTAATAACGAACCAATTCTTCAATAATCTCATGACGTTCAATAGATTGAATGATATTGCGAGCATTATTGTGCGAAGAAATAGGCAGGATCATTTGAAATCAAGAAACCGGCCATTTGATTGATGGCGTTATAACCTCTTTCTGTCAACGCCTTTTCAACATGTTGAAGAACTTCTTTAATATTGTCACGACGCAACTCTTCTTCATTAAAACTAACAGTTTCCGTTAATTCACGATTTTTCTCATTCATAGGACATCCTCCTCTTTCTATTCTATACCAATTTCATTGCTTTTAAAAATAGATGATAGCGATTTACGAACACTTTCTAACGCGAATTTCACTTGATCGACTTCTTTGCCGCCGCGAGTTGAGCTAAAATCCGGTTTACCACCACCATGACCACCAGTTAATTTGCGCTACTTTTTCACTATATGACCAGCTATCTCCCAGCCGCAATCGCCTCTTGCACTGGCTGCCACAGACCACTTTATCTTTCGTAACATTAGCTAGTAGAACAAACCCTCTTCCACTTATTTCTTAGCAGTACAGCATAATCCTTCAAACCGGCATTATCTTTGATGCATGAAGCTCTAAATGAGGTACATTTAAGCCATGAATTTCTTCTAGCTAAAACCGCTTCACTTTCCATCTTCATTTTTCATCTTTTTAATTCTTTGATCTGATGCTGTAAAAGCCATGTTTTTCTTCCAACACCATTTGAATTCGATCTTGAGAGCATTCATTTCTTCAACTTGAATAAAGAAGCACTTTCTTTCAAGTAGTCTTCCAGCTCTTTGAAATGCCGCAAAGCCACTTTCTTTGTGGTGAGTAATACGACGAATTCGGAACCGACGCTTTCTTCACTTTCAATATGGAATAGCCTAGTTCTGAGGTATTACTAACATGTGTTCCACCGCAAAATTCTTTTGAGAAGTCTCCCATGGTGACGATACGAACAAAATCGCCATATTTTTTCATCAAATAAGGCTGTCGCCCCTGATTTCTTCGCTTCCTCAATTGGTAAAATTTCAGTTGTAAAGCTGGAATATGCGCCATGATCTTTTCATTCACCAAGTTTTTCTACTTCTACTTAATTGTTCCTCACTCATCAAAATGATTAAAAATCAAAACAGGCATAGTCTGACAATTATACGAACCGGCTTGTGCCAGCATGATCTCCTAACACTTTCTTTAAAGCGGCTTGAATAAGTGCAAAGAAGAATGATTGGCTCGTGTCAATTCACGTTTTTAACATCAAAGCATCCTTTTACTTCCATTCCCTCTTTCAATTTCCACATCACTATTCACATGATGTAAGAATTGACCATTAGGAGATTTCGAACATCACTCACGTAGATTTTATGATCCCCAAGCCATAAAAGATACCGGTATCCGCACATTGTCCTCCACTTTCCGCATAGAAAACCGTTTCCGCAAGAACTACATCGCCTTCTCCTAGCAAAGATGAAATGCGCTCTCCATTCCTAAATAACGCCGTAATTTTAGAAGTAACTTCTGATTGAACATAGCCCACAAATGACTTTCCGTTTGAAAGTTTAACAAATCTTCCGACTGTCCACGCATGGACTGTATCTCACCACGGGCTTGACGAGCTCGTTTCTTTTGATCTTCCATCTGAGCTTTAAAACCTTCTTCATCCACTTCATATCCTGCCTCAAATGAAATCTCTTTAGTTAATTCAAAAGGGAAACCATAGGTATCGTATAATCGGAAAAACCACTTCTCCCGGCAACTTCTTTTCAGATTGATATTGTTCCATGGCCGATTGCGAAAAGATTTTCCCACATGGATAAAAGTGCGATGGAATGACTTTCTTCTTCTGCCTTAACCAGCCTTGCAATCAAATCTATCTTCTCCCACCACATAAGGATAATGGCTTCCATGTTTCTAGCGACCACTTCCACCAATTGGTACATAAACGCCTTTTCAATACCAATCTTTAAACCAAAACGAACCGCTCTTCTTAACACTCTTCTTAAAATGTAGCCACGCCCTTCATTTGAAAACATCGCTCCATCCGCAATCGCAAACGTAACCGTACGAATATGATCCGCAATCACACGATACGCCATCTTGGCTTTCCTCTTGTAAACACTCGCTAATTTCTTTTCCGTAGCATGAATAATCAAAATATCCGTATCAAAGTTGTATCCCATCTTGAATCAGAGCCACCAAGGCCCCTAAGCCCATTCCTGTATCAATATGTAATTAGTATTCACTTTGCAGCATTTCTCCCGGATGACAAATCATATTGAGAAGACAATATTCCAAACCTCAATATAGCGATCATTTTCCAGATCCTGAAAGAACAATTCTTCCCTTTTCCTTTGTGGATCATATTTTTCTCCACGATCATAATACAATTCTGTATCAGGTCCACCAGTCCACGCCTATTTCCCCAAAAGTTATCTTCGCTCTATCGAATATGGCTCGGTATCATTCCCACTTTAATCCAAGTATCGATGGCTTCTTGATCATCTGGATAAAACCGTCACATATAATCGTTCTGGTTCCAAAACCAATATATTTTTGAAGTTAAAAATTCTCAAGCCCAAAGTAATGGCTTCCACCTTAAAATAATCACCAAATAGAAAAATTTCTAACTATCCAGCGTATGATGACTGTCTTTTCCCACATTTTCAATATCATTGGTGAATGGATTTTTGAGCATTGCAGACTGATGACTAATCGCTTTTACGCCCATCAAAATAAGGCTTTAAAGCTGCCACTCCGGCATTGATCCATACTAAAGTCGGATCATCATGAGGCACTAAAGAAGCCCCTGGTTCGATCATACAACCTTTTGACGCAAAGAAATCTAAAAACAATTGACGCGTTTCATTACCGGTTATTTTTCATTGACATATGTTTTCCTCCATAAAAAGTTCCTTTTACAGGAACGTCTAGCGGTACCATCCTGATTCACTGATCTAACAAGAATAAATACACTCAACGATCAATAACGCGATCAACGGTATGTTTTCATACTCTAAGAGGGAGCTTTCTTAACTTAAGAATGATGGGTTTTCAGCTTTCCCCCACTCTCTTTCCATCCTTAGATCAATACTTATCCTCTATCCTCGATTTAAGGATATTCTACCATAAAAACGAATTTTGTTGCGTCAATCTTTGTACCTAAAGTTGTTTTTGAACATTTTTCTGATAAATGAATTCCTCTTTCAAACTCCTCTTTCGGATCCGAAAATCCATAATCTTTTCGAACTACGAGTCATGGCTGTATAGAGTAATCGTTTTCGTAACATACTGCGATGTTGACTAAATAGGCACAATAACCAATTGGATATTTCTGAACCCTTTTGTGATTTATGAATTGAAATACAATACGCCAAATTCAGTTTATCCAAATTTTGATACGAATATTCAACACAATGATCACCAAATAAAACAATGACCGATGAAAGATTCATGTTGTTTAGGATTTTCCATGTGATCTCTTCAATAAAACCAATATCCCTGTTATACACATCATCATCAGGTTGATTTTCAATTGAAGAACCTTATCCCCTTCTCGAAAAAGTCGTGAACCATGATGAATTTCTTTTTTATGGTCACTATGGGGATTCAACAACTCTTGTAAAGATGAATTTAAAGCTTCTATGCCGGCTGTACCATTGTACATTGGAGATATGACTTGGATATCTTCAAAACTTAATCCCTCATCAAGTGCCTTTTGAATCTCCTTTTGAATCTTTTTGGTCTGATTTTCATTAACCGCACTACTTCTTCAAATCGAACATCTTCATGAAAACTCATTAAATCCAGATTTTCTTGACGAATATCCAAAGCTAAGCGAATGACCTCCGATCCTTCTTTTTGACGATAAATATGCGTTAATTGGCGATATCCAAATCGCTTTGACTCGATTAAATCTCTTAATATAGCCCCTGGCGCCACGCTTGGCAATTGTTCTTCATCACCAATCACACAAATCACAAGCCCGCAAGCTCGTAAAAATATGATAAAACAACCACTGATCGACCATAGAAAACTCATCAATAATCAATAAATCCGCTTGAATCGGATCCTCTTCATTTTTGAAAAACATTCGCTTCCAGGTTCCATTGCAATAAAAGTGGAATGGTTATGGCTTTCGCATCCGACACCACTAAGACGTCTTGCTGCTCTTCCTGTCGGAGCACAACAAAACCACATTTCTGGTCGGATAAAAGACGCCGAAATAACTGTACAAAAAGCTCTATCAGCGTTGTTTTCTCCAGTTCCCCGGACCACCGGTCAAAATAACAAAATCCTCTTGAAAGAAATAATGAATCGCTTGAATTTGTGTTTCATCATAGACAATGCCCAATTCTCTTTGTAAAGAAAGAATTTCTTCCTGTAACTCCTTAGTTTCATATTCTTCTAATGTTTCCTAATGGAAATTGGCTTTTAATACATTCGCAATGCCAACCTCGGCTTCATATTGCGCTAAAGAATAAATACGATCGTCTTCTTTGAACTAAGAACCATGAAATAAAATTTGATTGAAAACACTTGAGCTTCTTCAATGACTCAATCGTATAAAATGTTCCAATAATTCTTGATAACCAACAAAACTATTACCACCATCATGGTCATTTTATCCACTCAAGGAAAGGGATATAAGCATAAATTTCTTCTTTTCGTCTATCAATGCCTAAATATTGACCAATTTTATCCGCCATTTTAAAACCAATTCTTGAATATCTTCTACTAAGCGATAGGGATTTTTCCAATACTTTTTCAAAGCCATCTTTACCATAAAAACGATGAATACTCAAAAGATTTGTCTGACCGATGCCTGCAATGTAGTCAAATGAATTAATTTTCCAAACCATCTTCTTCTTTTTCTAAATTTTCTAGAAACGGAATTCTTTTGCTAGAGTCAAAAGAAGGAAACTCAGGTCTAAAGCAATTGGGATCTTTTTGATTTTGCTGCTCATCCAGTCCCAATGTTTCCACAATTTTTTGGTGGTTTTTACCAATAGAAGGAAATGTTCCACTACTAAAGTACGTGATATAGCTTTCTTTATCTTGAGGAGGTATTTTTGGATTCTATACAAGAAAACCTGCAAACCATACTGGATGATCTAAATACATTCCTTTTGTCATAAACAATCTCTTTCTATGGAAGAAAAATAGCCGGTAATGGTTAATAGATTATTTTCAGTGTCATCGTGAAATTTAGCTACTGTATAAAAATTCTCTTCATTACGGAAGAGAACATACTGAATACCTGTTAAAACCACCAAAATCATCCATGAAACTTAACACTTTCTTGTCGATCAATCCAAGCCACTAAATCTTGTCCGTTTTGGTAAACAACGTCAATTTGTCCACCAGCAATCATCACATTTCCATCATAAAAGCACCGCTTCTTGTCCCCGGTGTCACAGCCTCTACTCCTTAGATATCTCAATAAAAGTGTTTGTTCATCCACTTTTTCCATCAGTATCAGCTGATCTTGTTGGCGATAACGAATTTAGCTCCTCCATTTAATGGAAACATTCGATCTGCCAACCAATTAACATGTGTCACCAAACAAGAATCAGATCTCAGCCAAGAACGATGTTCTTGATCCACAACATACAAAAGTATTGGTTTCCACATATTTTACCTACCACAAGAAAGGACCAATACCGCCAATATCCAAGCCCTTCCGTTGCCCAATCGTATAATAAGGACACCATATGTTCCCTCAACAATCTTCCTGTTCCACGATATTCATAATCTTACCCGGCTTCATTGGCAAATAATTGCTTAAAAAAGCTCGGAAATTTCTTTCTCCAATAAAACAAATGCCCGTGCTATCTTTCTTTTTGGCGATGGATAATCCCAATTCAAAGGCCATATCTCGTACCTTGGCTTTTCAATTTCCGCCAAAGGAAAAACCACATGATCCAACACCTCTGATGATGAACTTCAGCTAAAATACGATTGATCTTTATTTCGATCATCAGCCTTCATTAAAACACCATGCCCATTTTCATACCCTAATTTCACATAATGCCCTGTAGCCACCGTTTCAAAACCTTTTTTTTGAGCAAAATTCATAAATTCCGCAAACTTAATATACCGATTACAAGAATATCCGGATTGTGTTCTTCCTTTTTATAGTCATTTAAAAAGTTTGAAAAACATCATCCCAATATTCTTTAATAAAATCAACTCCTGTAAAGGTAATCCCAATTTATCCGCCACCGCTTGAGCATCCGCATAATCCGATTCTTGTGAACAAACCGGATCATTCAATGTTGACTTTCCGAAAATCACCATTAGCTACGCTATCCTAATTACGCATAAAAGCACAAGTCACTTCATGACTCTTGTTGCCGTAATAAATAAGCTGTAACACGAATCCACCCCACCTGATAGTCCTACTAATATTACTACGCCCTTTATTAGCATTAAAAACAAGCAAAACTTCAATTTGCTTGTTTGCGTAAATCTTCAAATCCATTCTGACAAAGCTTATAATTGGGACAATCCGGTCCACAAGCCTCATGGGCAAATTTTCGTAATTCTCTGGGTACAAAAACCCCCATCTCTTCCTCATATAACCAACTTGGAAAACTGTTCTCCGAAATAATGATCGACGTTTTAGAACTGAAGCGATAACAAAGTGAACCAATTCATCCACTGTCATAGAATCCAGATCCAAATTCGTTTCTTGAATCACCTTGGATCGTTTTGAACATATCATCTGAACCATTTTCAGAACGCATGAGTAAATGTTTAATTTCATTTATCATTTGTAATAAAGTTTTGAAAATGTCTATAAAAGGTAAGTGACGTCCATTGAGCCAAGCTTTTCACTCGACAACTGGCACAACCTGGCGATGTATAAACAACAATCATAATTCACCTCCTTGTGAAGACCATTATAGCATTATTTACCTCATTGAGAAATACTTCCCTTGTGGGCAAAATAGAGAAAGAATTGAGGTGTTTTTATGATGTTGAGTGGAATTAAGCTCAACAGGACAAAGTCCATTTAGGTAATTATATTGGTGCTTTTAAAGAATTTATGTACAGCTACAAAAACGACTATGAAATGTTTGTTTTTATTGCTAATTTACATTGCATTACTGTACCCCAAGATCCTAAAAATCCTGAAAACTTGAAGATTGTATTTTATTATATTTAGCTTGTGGTCTTGATCCATCAACCATTTTCTTACAAACCGATGTACTCGGCTCATGCTCAGCTGCTTTATCCTTGCGTAAGTAACACTTATCTGGGAGAACTAAATCCGAATGACCCTAATTTAAAGATAAAGCAACAAAGCCAAGGGGGAAACTTCTTTAACCGGTGGTATTTACACTTTACCCTCTTTGATGGCGGCTGATATTTTATTGTATGGAGCCGATTATGACCTGGTAGGTGATGATCAAAAGCAACATGTGGAATTAACACGTGATTTAGCAGAACCCATGAATCATAAATATGGTTTGCGATTTTCAAATTCCTGAACCGATGAAAGTGTACAAAAAGTAGGCTCGTATCATGTCTTTACAAAATCCAAGATGTCAAAACTAGATGATGAAAGTGAAAAAGGCATTATTTATTTATTAGATGATCCAGCAGTAGTTTCGTATCATGTCATGGTTACCGACATGGTATACAAAGTGCATTATGATCCTGAAAATCAACCGGAATTTCTAATTTGATGCAGATTTACTCTTCCTTAAATCAGAATCAACCAATGGTAGACATCGAAAGAATTTGAAGGAAAAGGATATGGCGATTTTAAGAAAAGCTGACGGATCGTAATTAGAAATGATCCAAGCCAACTACAAGCGCATTGAAAGCAGAAGGTGTGTGAGGAAATTCTAAAAAGAAGGAGCGAAGAAAGCGAATCATCTTGCCAATAAGCAACTTGAAAAAGTTCAGATGTGGGCATGACCATCCAATCAAAAGTAGACATACTCTTTTCATACTAGAAGAAAGCACCAGCTTTTCCATCCCGTCTTCTTTTTACATTTACTTCGCATGATTTTGAACCTGTTCTATACCTACCTCTTAAAAAGCGCAATGACAAAGCAAGTCAAACTTCCATCAATGAATTCATCAGTATTGACCACTGAATTGGATATCCCAAGTTTTGAATATAGCTCTAATGTCTTTGGATATCCATCAGGAACTAAAATTGTTCATTTATATAAACTATTGATTAGCATACATCTCTTCTGTTGGCACAACAAATCTGTTAAATTTTTGAAAACCTCCGAACTTCGTTCATTTTTGCACTGACCAACATATTATTATTTTCAAGATAAATTACAGAAAATCCTTCAAATGCAATCCTTCTGTCACAGGTATTGTTGAAGAAAGTATACCCAAATTTCTGAAAACAATTTCATCAAACTGTTTTTGCTTTCTTATATTAGTACGATCAGATAATCCGATATAAAAATGTTTATCTACCAACATAACATCTCCACCTTCCATCAATTCCCGGAGATTCAATATGATAAATTTGATCATTGTTATAAAATTTTTGATAACCGGTTCAATTTCTAATTTTTCTCCATTTCTTGTTTTGGTGAATTAAGTACAATCGCACATTCTTTTACTACAGCCGGATCCTCGACGAAAAGCAAGAATCTGGATATTGTTCTAAAGGTTCAAGAACGAATACTCACACCTAAACTTTCATTGCTTTATACATGTCTCCGCATGTTGATTGATCGCTTTTTCTAAACCGGTCTATCAAGCTGAACATCCCAGTACTAATTCCTTCAATCATTGCTGACAAGGGTTTTCTAACAATCGCATTTTTGAATTTGAGCATACTCACCTCCCAAATGTTTTTGGTAAAAATTAAATGTATTCTTTTTCTACATACTCAGACTGACTCAGCATCAGTCAAATTTTTCATACACGACATGAAAGCTGATTATATCTCCCAAACAATACCTATGCATTCCGTAATATCCAAAAATGGTGTGATCACTGCTTCCACCAATAATCTCAATACGTTTATCCAGAGGACGCAAATGGAAACAATCTCCAGATCCTGCTTTCCAACCGCAATTACGCCCTACGGCGCATCCCTTTTATCCACGTATTCTTTTTATTACCAAATGCGTCCACTGCGATGGTCCCGATTGATGGCTAGGTTTATCTTTCAGTTCAACGATTTCTGCTCTGTAAAGTAAAGGCCTCATCTTCATCAGAGAATACCTTATACTGAAAGCAATCATCTAAATCACTTATATAAAGCATCCCCTGATCCTTAACTGATTAATCCCTTTTGGCATTATCTGTTTTCCCACCAAAGGAAGACTTGTAGAGGCCCCTCCGGATACAACTTCAATCTTGCGCCCAATGGCTTCACCTGACCTTATCGGCTTTTGAAACTCAGTTCTAACATTTTTCCGGAGTAGGCATAATGGATCCATAACATCCTAGATTTGTTCCAATTCCTAATAAGTGTAAATTACTGAGTTCTTTTTCCACTTCAATCGCTGTATTCAAAAGCTCCTCTTCGTCAAATATTCCTTTCGTAAAATCACCACATTCAATCATTATAATGACATTATGTCTTTTATGTTGCTGAAATGCGGCTCTATTTAATTCTCTTAAAACTTCTACAGAAGAATTAAACTGATATCCCACACGAAACAAGTTCATCTACCTCGCTTAGCATTGGTATGCGCAATCCATACGTTAAAAATACCTGGAGAAATTTCTTTTTATTTTTCTTAATTGAGATAATCTAGAAGAAGCCAGGTTTTAAAACCCGGCATCAATCAATATTTTAATCACGCCTTCAAGACCGTTTGTCCCTTTTACTACTCCAACAACTTCAATTCCCAATTTATTGCACATACCCTAAAACATTTTTGCATTATTTTTAATTTCTTCTTATCAATAATAAATTTTCGGATAAGTCATTTCATTCACCTTCTATCTATGACTTCTTTGAATATTTACCATAATGTTAATTATTGGTTTTATGATACTGTTAGAAATACAATCACCCATTATTCACATAGCAGATAAATCTATCGTTCCATTGAAAATCAAGAACAAACTGATTAATGCCAGTGCTACGATGATCAGTGCTACCATTTTTCTCTGTACCAGAAAAGAAATTCTCGATGATTTTCTTTACGTGCAGTGTAATAAGCAATCATACATAGTGCAAAAAGCAAAGTGAGTAATGATTATATATTTCATCCTGTAGAATACATTAGATACGCCATGGCAATAGTTGACACAAAGCCCAAAAAGTGTGTTTCCATTTTAAATCCATTATCAAATTCTAATTGATTCTTTTACCATTGTTAAACTGACAGTAAAATATGGTACTAACATGGTACTAGACGCACAAGCCATCACATTATAAATAGATTCATTCACTATAATGGTAATGAAGAATGCTTGTTGAATAACGGTGGACACTAATAAAGAGTTCGTTGGCTGACCAACTGAATTTTTCCACACCAAAGAACTTTGGTACTATTTCGTGCTTAGCCGCAACATCTAAAATTTCTCCCGAAAATAAACAGCAACCAAACCAACATCCCGCAGCCGATAAAGTTGATACCGAAGTTCATAAGAACCGCACCCATTTTCCTACTACCGCTTCTAAAATACCTCCAATGCAGGAACTTCCATACCAGCCACTTGTACTTGCGTAAACTGCACCAAAGGTTAAAAAATGTTAACAAAATATAAGTAACTGCAATAATCACATAAGAAATCACAATCGCTTTTGAAGAATCTGATTTTGTTTTCGCACGTGCTGAATAAATCAACGCCCTTCAATACCAACATACACCCAAATTCAGAAGCCATCGCCTTTCCAACTTGACCACCTATAGATGTAGGTAAACCATTAGATGCCATCGCATTTTCCCACAATCCCGTGTTAAATATATCTACCTTAAACGCAAAATATTAGAGCCACAATAAAGACTAGCACTGGAATCATCTTGGCAATCCAAATAAAAAGTATTAACTAGTGAAGCTTTTCTTTGTCTCCCGAAGCACAAATATAATAAAACTACCCATAAAATAATCGATAATAGAATTAAAGAAGGTACGTTATTACCTCCACGGAACATTGGTATAAAAGATAGCCAAGTGAACTAACTGATAACACACCTAGCGACATTTCCCCACTACAATAGATAACCAATAACCTGCAAGATAAAACCAATAAATTTTTTCCAAACCTTGTTCCGGAAAACTGAAAATCCCCGCATCTAAATTTGGATAATGATCTTGCAAATACTTCAAACAATACACAAATACCGCAAATACTAGCAATAACTAATGCAATCAAACGCAGGCTGGGAGCCAAGGAGCTTGCCAAATCACGTGGTAGATCACACCAGCCCCAATAACTGTCGTAACTGTCAGAGCAAACCAGTCCCTAATAAACTACACATTTGCTGAGCGATCACTCATATAATTATTCTCCCTATATATTATTTTAGATTAGAAAGACGATGAAAAGAACATCCTTTCCCCATCGTGCAAATATATTATTTAACTACGTAATGACAAACAACTTAAACTACCATCAATCTTGCGATATTCGGAAGCATCAACAAGAAGAACCTTATAGCCAAAGGTGTTCAATGGCAGATTGAACTTTTGATATCCGGACGGCACGATAACAGTTCCATTTACCCAAATACAATTACGCATATGCCTCATCAGAATCACTAACAACGATCTTATTATTAAATGATGCGAATAAAGGATTATCTACAAACTCCCCAGACCAATAAATTATTATCTTCAAGTAATTGACACCTGTCTCAGATGCAATATCTCTAATGGCACCAGATGACAGTTTTTCCATAACTCTCCAGTATTTCCTTCATCTGTCAAACCTTCATCATTGGTAATTGCCGATTTACCCACATAGAAAGTATCACCAACCATCACTAATATCACCAGGGTTCTACCATGCCAGGAGCCTTAATTTCATGAACATGTATAAAACTAGATAATAACTCACGGAAATCTTCTAATCGAGTCACTTTTCTCTAGTTTCAGCTCCTGGCTCTAGAAATAATAGCATATTATCCGTACAAAGTGCAGATCCTCCATAAAGCATGAATCAGGAAAGTCATTATTTGTAATACATTGACTTTTACACCACACTTGGACAAAGCTTTTCAACATAATGTTCATGTTGAACTAAGGCATTCTCTGTAAACAGGTTTTTCCTGTTGGATGACTGATGTATTCCTCAGCTAATCCCTTTCCAGGAATACAGACCACAACATTTTTAAAATGTTTCATAAACTTTCTCCCTTTACACTGGTGTACTTTTCATTCAAGAAAGGTACTCCTTAATTTTAGTATACTCAAATTAAGTATTTGCGTGCCCCTTACATTTTATTTATTATTCTTTACTCAAAAGTTGAGTTATTCTTTATTTCGAACCACTCAACCCTCTTATTTTCCATTTTCTCCTATTTTTCTAACAGTCTATTTTCAATCGTTCATTTCATACAAGTCACTACACGAAAATACTCATAAACCTTTTTCAATGACATCAATTTTATCTCCATATTTGATTTTATTGAAGTCCAGCATCTTCTTTTATTTTCGATAGCGGTATCCAATGTGTTCTGGAATACCTTGATAAATCTGACCATCACAAGTGATAAAAAATTTTCTAAACTTGTAATGGTATGTATATGATCCATGGTGGTTGCTTTGATAAGTCATCAATATCCCATACAACCTGATCCGCAAAAACGATAATTCCTTTTAATTTGCTTAAGTTCTTGTTTAGCCACAAGTATTTTCAAAAGATAATTGTCCTTGGTATAATTCATTCATAATCATAGGAAATCGACTACCCCATCGCCCTTTTTCAAGCCTATAGGCGACTCGTTGAGAATATAAAAAGGAGGCAATGCCAATTTCATACGAGAGTATTTCAACTCTAAAACAAACCATATAACTCCTATAAATGATAATGCCCTTCTATTCACTTTTTACATCAGATCTAATGAAACGATATTTATCTTTTCAGACTATATTCCTCCATGAATACCAATTTCTGTAATACTGGTTTTTATATCCTCACATTGAAGGAATTTTTCAAAATCAGAAATCGCTTTTTCTTTTGACTTCAAATAATATAAGATAAAAACTTTGAAATCAAAAGTCCCGGATTAATAAAACGTGATAATATGGATTTTCTAAATTGAGATCTATTCTACGTAATATCAATTTTCCATCGTTTCTGTAGAACGATAATACTCTTGAATCGTTGGCAATAGATATTTTGAGCGTATGATCTTTTACGATTTTTCAATAACATTTTAGCGTCAATGACCAAAATACCTTGATACAATAGTTCCCATCATGTTTCTCTACGATTCGTACCATCAGAATTATAAAGTCCTTCGATAGTTCATCACATGTGTATAAATACTTTTATCCGTTCTCGCCCATACAACTTTACTTCCAGAACACTTTGGTATAAATTCAAAATTCCAGCCCCACTTAAAAGTTGCGTACGCATTATTGAGGTAAAAGAATGAAATCACTTTTCTCATTCCCGAACTATTATATTCACTTGCCCACACAAAATCCGTAATTTGTTTCACTTGTAATTCTTTTTCAATTATCGGTGTCAGATGTCTCTGACAAGTCTTTCCACTGTGTTGCTGTAAGTTCAAAATGAATCAACGAATGATTATCTTCAAAATGATTCACCAAGAATTGCCAGCACTTTTGTAATAATGACATGGATATTTTCCCTTACCTATTTCGTACAAGTATACCAATTATTTCTTTATATACCATTGATTTTTCAATTTTTACTTCATCTTTAGCGATAGGTGTCAATGCCAAATGACCATCTATATTCTCCCAAAAACATCGCCATATTGATTTATACTTGCTTTTCATTTCTTCCAATCAACCATGTTTCATTCTTACAATCATCCAAAATATCTGTTTGTAATTGCTTATCCATTATCAAAGGAAACTTTGATTTTCTTCTCCGTCTTGAACAATAATTAAAATGAGAAGCTTGCAAATACTTAATTTGAGTATACTAAAATTAAGTACCTTTCTTGATAAAGGCCCGCCAATGTAAAGGAGGAAAGTTTATATGAAACATTTTAAAAATATTGTTCGTATTCTGGAAAGGGGATTAGCGAGGGAGTACATCAATCCTCAGCTTGGAAAACCTGTTTACGAGAATGCCTTAGTTCAACATGAACATTATGTTGAAGCTTTGTCCAAAGTGTGTGAATTGTAAAAGTCAATGTATTACCACCAAATAATGACTTTCCTGATTCATGCTTTATAAGGATACTGCGCTTTGTTGGATAAATGTGCCATTATTTCTAGACCAGGAGCTGAAACTAGAAGAAATGAAACTCGATTAGAAGATTTCCGTAGTTATTATCTAGTTTTTATACCAATGTTCATGGAAATTAAGGCTCCTGGCATGGTAGAGAACCTGGTGATATTATGATGGTTGGTGATACTTTCAATAATAGGTAAATCAGCACGTACCAATGATGAAGGATTTGCTAGATGAAAATACTGAAGTTATGGAAAAACTGTCATTCAAGTGCCAAATGGGAAGTATTGCATCTTAAGACAGGTGTCAATTACTTGAATAATAATTTATTAGTTTTGCTGGGGAGTTTGTAGATAATCCTTTATTCGCATCATTTAATAAGATCATTTGTTGATTCTGATGGGCATATGCGGTAATTGTATTTGGGTAAATGGAGCTGTTATCGTGCCGTCCGGATATCCAAAGTTCCAATCACCATTGAACTTGCACTGGCTATAGGTTCTTCTTGTTGATACTTCCGAATATCGCAAGATTGATGGTGGTTTAAGTTGTTTGTCGTACGTTTTAGTTAAATAATATATTTGCACGATGGGAAAGGATGATTCTTTTCCCATCGTCTTTCTAATCTAAAAAAATAATATATAGGAGAATAATTATATGGTGAAAAAAATCATAGCCAAAATGTGTTAGTTTATTAGGACTGGTTGCTCTGACAGTTACGACAGTTGACAGAGACTGGTGTTTTAATCTACCACGTGATTTGGCAAACTCCA